>Ga0209317_1000066_pt1 | contig 148375 bp, 134 predicted proteins | sample RifGroB2_FD_183994 | JGI IMG/M metagenome (GOLD analysis project Ga0209317, IMG submission 183994) | Soil microbial communities from Rifle, Colorado, USA - Groundwater B2 (SPAdes) (version 2) | ecosystem: Environmental > Terrestrial > Soil > Unclassified | place: Rifle, Colorado | collected... | reverse complement strand
GTACCGGTGACTGAGGGTGCGGTTGGCGCAGTGGTATCTATAACGATGGCGAAGCTTCCGCTTGCCGACCAGTTACCCGATTCGTCCCGCTCCTGCACGTAGAGGACATGGCTCCCCTCGCTCAGCGCAGCAGTCGGAGTAAATGTTGTTGCAGTTGTCTCTGTTGTGCCGGAAGTAAGGTCGGCATCGTCAAGCCTGTAGCGGTAGTTCCCGTTGCCGCCTGCGCCTGCACTCCAGCTCCAGGTGGGGGTGTTGTTGTTAGTCGGGGTCGTACCACTGACCGTGGGTGCTGTTGGCGCTGTGGTATCTATAACGATGGCGAAGCTTCCGCTTGCCGACCAGTTACCCGATTCGTCCTGCTCCTGCACGTAGAGGACGTGGTTCCCCTCGCTCAGCGCAGCAGTCGGAGTAAATGTTGTTGCCGTTGTCTCTGTTGTGCCGGAAGCAAGGTCGGCGTCGTCAAGCTTGTAGCGGAAGGTCCCGGTGCCGCCTCCTGAACTCCAGCTCCAGCTTGGGGTGGTGTCGTTGGTTGGTGTTGTTCCTGTGACTGCCGGGACGCTTTGGGCATGTGCTAGGGGCGCCTCGTTTATGATGTCGAAGGCGGTCAGGAGCAGGATAGAAAGTAGAGTCAAAACTAAGTATTTATGAACAGACCAACGGTGCATTTCGCCCTCCCACTATTTCAAAACAAGGAACCCTTTCCGCGAGTCGCAAACTGACACCTCTCTGCAAGTCTGACTATCAAGGCTTTGGCATAGTGCAGCTCCTCAGACAGTCGACCAAATCTGATGACAGCTTTCGTTTGCAGCAAATATTATATGCAAAGAATGAAAATTTACAAATAACATTTGAGGATCAGCTATGTCTCCGGTATTCGTATCCTGTCCAAAGCCCGGGGGGGTCCTCTGGCATAGGGAATTTATATACCGTGATATAAGCTGTTTACTGTTACGGTCGCACCGTATGGGGCATGGCAACCCTAGCCACCACTGAGTCGACCTTATAATCTGAAAAGCTTGTCAGTAGTTCCATTGACAATGAAATGTAATTGTTATATCAGTAACTGTGTATAATTGATTGCTGTTAATATTCTTTGACGTCAAAGGGGGGAGATATGGTTTCAAGCCGATGGAACATTGTCTACGTCTGTCTGACATGTGCGTTGTTGGCAGGCACTCCGGCCTGCGGCGAAGAGAGTCCCGCTCTCGGTACGAAGAAGTCGGACCGTGCCGAGGATACCCGCGCAGAAACCGCACAGGTAAAGCACCCGCCGGAAGTACCGTCCCCTGCGCAACCGGTCGGACAGCCGCCGGAAAAGCCCAAGCCACCTGAGATCGCAACAATTTTCGAACAACCTGGGGTCACCACGCCGAAAGGAACACTTGTCCTGGAGCCCTCCTTTCAGTTCGTGAATTCGTCTTCGAACCGGGTGGCCCTGAGCGGCTACACAATTATTCCTTCCTTTACCGTCGGCCTCATCGACGTCAGAAACGTCAACAGCAACACCTACGTTGCAGCCCTTAGCACCCGGTACGGCATCACTAACCGCCTCGAAATCGAGGCCAGGGTGCCCTATGTGTACCGTTCCGAGTCTACCTCCTTTGAACCGACGGGACAGGGGACTTCACAAGCGATTCCAGCATCCGTCTTTAACGCCGATGGCAACGGCCTAGGCGACGTGGAGTTCGGTCCCCGCTACCAGTTGAATCAGTCCGGCGGCGAAGGACCCTTTTTCATTGCCAGTCTGCGTATTAAGTCGATCACGGGAAAGAATCCATTCGAGGTCGCAACCGATCCCAATGTCACGAGTCCGACCGGCGCTCCGCTCCAGACAGAGCTCCCAACCGGATCTGGATTCTGGGGAATTCAGCCAGCCATAACCGCAATATACTCCTCCGATCCGGCAGTCTTTTTCGGCACTGTCAGCTACATGTTGAACATGGAACGTGATATTGCCGGCCAGGGAAGGATGGATCCGGGCGACACGGTGGGATTCAACTTGGGGATCGGTGTTGCCCTGAACGAAAAGTCTTCTTTCAGCATCGGCTACGACCATATAATTCTTGGTAAGCCCAAAAGAAACGGTAACGAGATACCGGGATCGATCATCACTCAGGTTGGGAGTTTGTTGATCGGCTGCTCTTATAAGTTGACGGACAAGACCACTGCCAACTTTTCACTAGGAGCGGGGCTTACGCCGGCCGCCTCCAACGTGCAATTGACGCTGCGGCTGCCGACCAGCTTTCTGCTTGGTAAGTGACATCTTGCAATGTGGAATGCTGGTGGATTGGGGTGGTAAGGAGGAAGGTTTGCGAAATGCCCCGCCAGGCCGGTGGTGGCCCGACGGGTTATTGCCAGCGTTAACTGGAGGCCTATCTCATTGCGTTAATCAACTGTTGATTCATCTGAGCCCTCAGATTCATGTCGCGGTATAGATCGAGGACAGTGATCGACGCGCTGATCTCGGTCAGATTCCTGATGACGGCATGGTCGAGGCTGTTCTGGACGATGGTATATGGGCCTGACTGCAGGCTGTTGAGCATGGTAGGCGAGATGCTGTTCCCCGAGCCGAACTGGTACACAGCTCCCATCTTGCCCAGGTTCTGATCGGCCAGCGACTGGTTGAGTCCCCCGGCCAGTTGTCCCAAATTAATAGTGTGGACCACCTGCAGGATGCCATCGACAAAAATCGAGTCCTTTATGCCTATCACGATTTCCATTCCGTTGCCAGCCAGATAGCCGCCACGATAGGCTCCCAGTTCCTCGTCGGTGGCGGCACTGCAATCCCTGCATGCCACGGAATCCGCCGCAGGTACAGCTGCCGGCATCGCAATTGCCAGCACCAGCAGGCTTTGCACAATTCCTTTCTTTAGCGTTGTTTTCATCGCATTACCCCAGGCAGTAACATAGTTACTCCGGCCAGATCGTTCTGGCTTAAGGACACCCCTAGGGGTGCCTTTGCTTTGACGTGCCATTCCTGGTAACGGTTGAAGTGATTTTTCGCCAGGTTTTTCTTGTTAAGAATTACAAAAATGAGTCCGTTCCACATTGGCTCAAAGTCGGCGCGAGCAATGACCCTCGTTCCGATGGCAGGGTCTCCCACCAGGACGTCTTTTTCCGATACCCCTTTGACTACCACAAAATGCTTGTATCCTTTAATGTTGATCAGGGCAATGGCCGGCACACCGATCTCTGAGAGTCTATCGAGGGTGACCCGGTAACCGGCAGCCTGGTAATTATTTGTTTCCAGGTACTTCTTCATATCCAGCAGCGAAAAACCCTCTCTGCGAATTTTCTCCTGGTTGCCAGTGTCGAACATCGCCTTGAAGACCTCTTCTTCACTTACGGCATCATCATAATGGTGGGTCAGCAGTGTAGCCAAGGCTGCGGATCCACAACTGAAGTCGTGCTGCTGCCGAACAGTAAAACGGAAACGAGCCTCCTTTAAACTAGTGACCTTTACCGAAAAGGCGCCGCCTGCAGTGGTGGGTACAGAGACATAACCCGCCAGCGCCGGTGGCGCCGGAACTAGAAGAGACAACAGAATGGATAGGGCGTAAGGTGTCGTCTGAGACCATTTCATGGCATCTCTCTTATTTTACGGTCAGGTTCATGATCAAGTCATTTTGGATAAGGACCTGGTTTCCAGAGTTCTGTATCACGGTGAGAAACCCGCTCGCATTGGAGAAGGCATTGTCACCAATGCTGTTGGCACCGTTAGTAATTGTAGAATTAAGAATACTGTTGTTATCCGCCTGGGCTCTTTGATCAGAGTTGATAACTTGCATCCCCAAATTATCGATATACATCTCCTGACGACCGGTCAATTCGGAAAGATTTTCCTGCGAGACTGCCTGCCCAAGTCCTGACTCATTCAACAGGTCCGCTTGATCTAGCGACACCATATTAATTTCATCAGCCTGCGAACTGTGCGACATAGCAACACTGATGGAGAGAACCAGTGCAGCAATCAGAGCTGTTTTTGATTTTTTCATGCCTGCCTCCTGTCATGGGGCGGTGCCTCATGATATACAGGGTCTAGAAATAGGAAAATCCCGGTGGAGGCCTTGGGCGCTCCACCGGGTAATGGGTCGTCGGCTAGTTGCCGTTGACCTGGACGTTGACAGACTGTTGCACCAAAGAGCTGACACCGCTATTCTGCGAAATCACAGCTATGCCGTTGGTAGCGAAGCTGTCACTGCTTATCCTGTTATCACCCGTTTGGAAGGTCGTATCGCTGGGAGGAGTGACAAGGCTGTTTCCAGAGACCTCGCCTGCCAACACGCTGGTTGCGAGCTCTACTGCCACGTCCCCAACGGTCAGGCTGGTGGTGTTGGTAGTGGTGGTTGAGGTGTTGAATGAATTGTTCCTGCTGCTGTTCACGGACGCGCTGCCGCTGCCGTAGTTAGCTGCGCTCCCCTCTTCGGCGTCAATCTCATTGTTGGAGTCGTAATTTGCTTCGATGTCAGCCGCGTCATTTGCCACGATCCCGTTGTTCCCGGCGCTGTTGTTAACACTGTTGTCCGCGTTGTGGCTGTTGCTCATGTCAGCGGTAGAGCCGTTCGTAGCTGCCACGCTACCACCGTTAACCTCTTCGATGTTGCCGTTGAACGATTCATTGGCTAGATTGCTGTCCTCGATATCGATGGACCTGTTGTTGCTGTCGCTGTAAGCCGTCGAGTTGTTCTGAGCTGCAGCACTTCCTTCCTCGGCTTCATTTTCTGTCCTGGTGTCGGTCCTGCTGTTGTCGTTATTGTTGTTGGCGTTGGCATCTCCGTTTTGTGTGGCAGCACTTCCTTCCTCAGCTTCGACTTTTTTGAAGGAGTCCGTAGCAGTCTTGGAGTTGTTGGAGTTGTCGGTATTGTAGGATTCTTCAATATCTGTTTCGGTCTTGGTTTCCGAATTATCGTTATTGGTGTTGTTGTTGGCATCGCCGTTGAGGGTTGCTGCACTGTCTTCTTCGGCTTCTACTTCAGCCCTTTGGTTATAGGAATCCTCGATTTCGGACTTGGTTTCGGTTTTGGTCGCGGTCAGGGTCGCCGTCTTCGAGTTGTCGTTGTAGGATTCTTCGGTCTTGAATGAATCGTCTACATCGACCTCGACATCGGTCTTGGTCTCTGAATTGTCGTTGTTGGTATTGTTGTTGGCGTCGCCGTTGAGGCTTGCAGCGCTGTCTTCTTCGGCTTCAGCTTTATCGTTATAGGAGTCCTCGATCTCGGACTTGGTTTCAGTCTTTGTTGCGGTCAGGCTCGCCGTCTTCGAATTGTCGTTATAGGACTCTTCGGTCTTGAAGGAATCGTCGACATCGACCTCGACATCGGTTTCGGTCTTGGTCTCTGTCTTGGTCGCAGTCAGGGTCGCTGTCTTCGAGTTGTCATTGTAGGATTCTTCTGTCTTGTAGGAGTCGTCGATCTCGGTTTCGTTCTCGGTCGTGGGGCTGTTGATTTTGTTGTCATTTAGCGATTCGTTTCCAACTGCCGCTGAACCGTCATTGGCCGCCGTACCGCCGGTCTGTGCACCTACCAGATCGTTACCGTTTACCTCGATTTCGTCCTGCGCCAACGCCTGCGTTCCTAGTCCCAAAGCAAGGGCAAAGGCCAATAAAACAATGAGTCTTTTCGTTTTCATAACAATTCCTCCTTGGAATAGATATTGGCAAGGCACGATGCCATGCTCTACCGCTTTATAGCAATTGCTGTGCCATCTGGTTGCATGTTGATAAGTTATTGATATTACGATGTTTATTTTTTGATTTTCAATGGTTGGCACCGAAGCGGTGAGGGAGTTGTAAAACTGTTAAAAATCCTGTTTACAGTTTGCCTGGTTGGAGCCATCTAAAAAGAGAGCGGGGCTGTATTCTAAGCAGGTTAAAGTGTTCCTCGGAACAAATAGCTGTAAAATTTTGATACAGTGCAACGTTTCGCCACGGCTCCTAACACGCGCCTACTCGATGCCGTAGATCTTCATACGACGGTACAGGGTAGGACGGCTTATCCCGAGCAACTGTGCGGCATTGGAAATGTTATGGCTGCAGCCTTTGAGAACTTCTTTGATCTTCTCATTTTCAACCAGGGATAAGGTGTCGCTCAACTGGGTATCCTTCGATCCGTTTGTTCTCTTTGCTCCCTCGAGAAGGACCAAATCCATCCGGGTGACGTTTTTGCCGCTGGCCATAACTACCGCCCTTCTGACCTTGTTGATAATTTCCCTGACGTTGCCAGGCCATGCATAATCCCGAATGGCGTCGGCTGCATCCTTGGTGAAGGTCTTCGTCAAACCGGCCTCTCGGGAAAACTTGTTCAGGAAATACTTGGCAAGGATCAATACGTCTTCTCCCCGGTCACGAACGGGCGGCAGGCTTATGGTGAACTCGTCCAGTCTGTAATAAAGATCGCTTCGGAACTTGCCCTCAGCAATCGCCACATCAAGAGCACGGTTGGTGGCGGCAATAAGCCGCACATTAACCTTCTTCCCCTTAACGGTGCCGATCCGCTCCACAATCCTGTCCTGAAGAAACCGCAAAAGTTTCGCCTGCAGGTTGGGAGGCATATCGCCAATCTCGTCCAAAAAAATGGTTCCGCTGTCAGCAATCTCAAATTTCCCCTTTTTGCTGATGTGCGCCCCGGTATATGCCCCCTTCTCATAGCCGAAAAGTTCCGCTTCCAGGAGATTGTCCGGAATCGCAGCACAATTTATCGCCACGAAGGGCTTATCCTTGCGGGAACTCCGCTCATGAATTGCTTGGGCTGTCAGTTCCTTGCCGGTGCCGCTTTCTCCCAATATCAAGACAGTAAGGTCGGTGGGGGCTACCTTCCTGATGTCGGCAAAAACCTGCAGCATGGCACTGCCTGTCCCGACAAATTCCTGAATTTCTTCGCCCCCCGCTACCTTTGCTATATCAATGTCGATGTAATTGGCAACTTGCTGTAACTGCGCGATATCGAGGCCGGTAAGCCTTTCATGCAATTTATTCATCGTGCAGTTTCTTTCATAATAGTTGAAATACCCTGCAGGGTTGAAATCGAGATTCCAACGGCAGTTTGGGCAGGTCGCCGGCATTGCGCTGTAGCCTGTGCCGCAATATGGACACTCTTTCAGGTCGCCTAACTTGTCGACCATATACTCCCAGAGTTTACCCTTTGTGGCAAAATCAAGTTTGGGGAAGTCTAAGGCGCAGCCGAGATTATCGTTCCTGATTATATTCGCCCTATGTTCGAATCCAACCCCGATAAGGCTGTATTGCAGCAAAACGGAGGTGTTGGTACGCAGGTCTTTGCAGGGAATGGGGGAGTGTGCTTGGAGGTAGGCCCCGTTCAGGCCAAGGCTGGTAATGACCATATCAATTTTCGAAGTGGGCGTATCAAGCGTAGCAGGGACCGTGGCAACAACTCTTGGGCTTAACCGCGGCATGGGCTCCCTCCGTGAATCATTATCTAAAAATAATGTCCCATTGTACCATCATTTATCTATTCTCTCTCATGGCACCTGAATAATTTACCTCGGCATATGCCGAATCTCGAATGTAGGCCGGGGTGAGACTCAAAACCTATCTGGCGAGAGGGCAAATCGTGTACCTTCAGCAGATAAACTGTCTCAGGAAGAGCCCGTGGTTTTGGTCACGCAATTAGTAAAAGATAATAAACGATAAAAAAACGGATAGTGTCGAGCCACTTCTGTGCTAATATCTTGGGGCTTGGCACATTTTTATCGGGGGTCTCTTTGTTTGTGGTATCTTTGTGCCGGTTCATGATCCCGAATTTTTATTCGGCACAACCTGCGGCCGCCAGATGCGTTTTATCTCGTCCCAGGTTGCATCTGTGTTTTTTTCAGAGGAGAAATATTCGTGAAAATACTGCTTCCTGTCGCAGGTAAGGGGACCCGACTCAGGCCCCACACCCATACGAAGGCAAAATCCCTGGTTCATGTGGCGGGAAAGACCGTGCTGGAGCATATCGTCAGCCGTCTGGTCCCGCTCGATGCCGCTGAGTATCTTTTTATCACAGACGAGAACGGCGGACAGGTGAGGGAATTCATGGAAGCGGCTTTTCCGAGTCTCAACTGTCGCTACATTGTCCAGAAGGAACGGCAGGGACCAGCCCATGCAGTTGCCTTGGCGGAGGCGTTCATCGAGCCGGGCGACGACCTGCTGATCGTCTTCAACGACACCATCTTCGATGCGGACCTTACCCTCATTCATACGCTTTGCGCCGATTGCGACGGTCTTATCTATTCCAAAGAGGTTGAGGATTACCAGCGCTTCGGCGTGAACGTGGTTCGCGACGGGCTGATTTTCGACATGGTCGAGAAGCCGGATACCCTCGTTTCAAAGCTGGCCCAGGTAGGGCTCTATTACCTTAAGGACGGCGTCTCCTTTATGCGGTATCTGAAGGAGACCATCAGTGCCTGTGAGACGGTGAAGGGCGAGTACTATCTGCCGGCGGTTTTTATGCGGATGATCAGGGATGGCCGCAGTTTCCGGGCGCCTGAGATAGATGCTTGGCTGGATTGCGGTACACCGGAGACACTGCTGCAGACGAACAGCTATCTACTTGCAGGGCGTCACCACAACCATGGCGATGTGGTGAATTCGGTGCTGATCGAACCGGTACACATCGAAGAGGGTGCGGTGGTGCGGGGGAGCATTCTGGGCCCGAATGTATCGGTTGCAGCCAGAAGCGTCGTCGAGGCGAGCATCCTTAGCAATACCATCATAAATAACGATTCGCTGGTTACCAACATGATACTGCATGACTCGATCCTCGGGGATTCAGTGCATCTGGTCGGTTCGACACGGCGGATGAATATCGGGGACCACTCGCTGATCGAGATGCAGGGGTAGCAACAGCTTTCCGGTTCCGGAAACCTTTCCCAGTGCGTCCGTTTCACGCAAATTTGGAGTAAACTTACTTACTTTTTGTTCCTAAGGACTAAAGGCATAAGAAACACGGAGCAACGGAGCAACGGAGAAAACCAGGCCTGAAATCTGGGAGGTCCGTTGTTCAGATCTTGAGTCAGAGGCTCCGGACGGATTGGACGGAAACTGCACGGATAACTTCAGATCAAACCTGTATCGGAACTTTTGCAGGCAGCTACGCCTGCAAAAAAGGGGGCGAATGATCAAATGATCATTCGCCCCCTTTTTCTTCTCTAACCTTGTCACTACTGGTTTGTCTGACGAAGAGTCTGCGCTCTTCGGCTTTCCGGGCAATACGAAGAGCTATGGGGTGACTGGACTCTTGTCTTCCTCTGTGAGCGGCTCTTTGCTCACGCTTTTAATCCTTGCATCGGGAAGCCGGTACAGTCTCTGGTAGAGCTCCATCGCGCTCATCACCTTCTTCACATATTCGCGGGTCTCGCGATACGTTATGCTCTCGATGAATTCATCCTGGGGGAGCCCTCCCAACTCTTTCTGCCAGCGCTTCACGTTTCCGGACCCCGCATTGTAGGCGGCGGCGACCAGCGGGATGTTGTTGTCGTATAGCTCCAGCAGGTGCTTTAAATGCCGGGCCCCCAGGCGTATGTTGAAATCCGGTATCACCAGCTTCGCGGAGGCTCCCTTCGACATACCCTCGGCGGTTGCCGGCATGATCTGCATGAGACCCACGGCTCCCACCGGGGAGAGGGCAGCGGGGAAGTAGTTGCTCTCGGTGCGCATGATCGCATATAGGAGGCTCTCAGGCACTTCGCTTGCGGCGGCGTTCTTTGTCACATCTTCCATGAAGGCAAGCGGATAGCTGGCGCCCCAGACCGGGGCGCTGTCCTTCGCAGTCCGTTTCGGCTTATCCTTCAGAACCGCATGGAGGGCTCCGTTGTAGTTCCCCATTTCCAGAAAGAGTCTGGCCACGCCCAGCGGATTTTTTTTAGACTGTCCCGACAGCTCGCGCGCCGCCTCGTCGAAAAGCCCCAGGCTTATCAGGCTCTTTTCCCGCTCGAACCCTGCCGGCATGGAAAGTGACTCGATAAGCACTCTGGGAGGGGCCGGGAATTCTGCCAGGCCGCACCACCTGTTGCTGATCAGGGTGTAGTAGCCGAAAGGGTACTCGGTGGCAAGCGCTGTCAACGGGGCATCTGCCCCCTTGATGTCATTCATGGCGATAAGCGACCTGGCATGCCAGTAAAGGGCCTTTTCTCGCGTGTCTCCGCGCTCGGCAAGTTTCTGAAAGGATACTGCCGCACCCGGGTAGTCGCCTGACTGATAACCCGACCAAGCGGCCTCCCAGAGCACGGTGCCGTTTTTTTGCGGCTCCCTTTGGGTCGCCAGAAATCTGTTGAAAAGCTGCGCCGCTTCGCTCCAGTTCCTCTGGTAGCGCTTCAGATAGGCCGCTTCCAAAAGGGCGTCGCTGGCTATGGTCCCGCCGTTTGGCGTCTCCGCTAGCCGCAGGTAGATCTGGTAGGCCTCCCCGGGTCTGCCGCTCTTGTCCAGGGCCTTGGCCAGCCAGAAATTCGCTTCGTCTGTGCTGTTGCCGGCGGCTTCCTTGCGGGTCAGGGGTAAGATGGTCGTCTGCGCCTCCTGGTAGTGTCTCGCCTTTAATTGAGCCTGCCCCGTCTTTAGCTGCACCCTGGCGACCCATTCCTCGCTCTGGCCGGCAAGCGGCAGCTCCGCATACTGCTTGGCCGCCTGCTGGTAGCGTCCCAGGTTGAACAGGGTGCCGCCACGCTTGAACAGCTCCGCTGCGGTGTACGGCTCTACCTTGGTCCCTGAGGCCGTTATCTTTTGCAGCTCGCCAGCGGCTTTTTCGGCCAGTGGCGAGGCCGGATGGTTCAGCCAGATCCCGCGCAGGACGGCCGCGGCGGCTGCCGGGTCGCCGAGCTGCAGGCGGCAAAGGGCCGACCCGAGCAGGGCCGCGACCGAGTCCTTCCCCGCGGGATAACGCTCCACGAAGGAAAGGTAGCTTGCCAGTGCTTCTTTGGGATAGCCGGCGCCTGCCATTGTATCGGCGTAAAGTATCATGGCCGGGCGGACCAGCCGGCTCTCGGGGTACTGTTTCAGCATCTTGTACAGGGGGGGGAGTGCCTGATCCAGGCGCCCGAGTTTCGAGAGGGCCACCCCCTGGTTGTAGAGTGCATAGTCGGCCAGAATGGGGTAGCCTTCAGCCGCGCCGGCAAGCTGGATTGCCGCCTCCTCCCAAAGTTCCAGCCGCAGGCTGGACATGCCGACCAGAAAGGCACGCGGTCCCGGATCGGCACTCTTCAGCGCGGCCTCCCGGGCGCCGGTGTAATCCTTTACCTGCATGCGGCCGGCGGCCTTTGTTAGGGCCTCGTCGGGAGGTTTGATGACGTTCAGCGCCGAAGCGGGCAGGGTGGCGCTGAGCAGTATGACGGCAGCAGCGATGAGGCGGCAAAGCATGGTGAACTCCCTGTTGGTGGTGCAAAAGCTGACCCTTATTTCTACCGGACGGGGGCTGAAATAGCAAAGGAAAAAGCGGGGAACGAGGACCCGGGGCAGCCCCAGTCCCCAATATCATTGACATTCAACGGGGGGTTCTGCATTATCCAGGCATGCGGATTTCTTCCGGGTGCAGCAGCGACGCACCCGATTCTTATTTGTCCGACAGGGGGTGGTATATGCGCAAGGGTAAGGATGCCATTTTGAGGCTTCTCAAAGGCGGCGAGCCGGTTCAATACAGGCAGATGCTGAAGGCGCTCGGTCTGTCGCGAGGCGAGAGAAGCAGCCTGGAGGATCATCTGGACCGCCTGGTCGAAAGCGGCGAGATCGTCATGCTGCCAGGGCGCTCCTACGTCGCCGCAGGGGGCGCCGGCCATGTGCGCGGAAAACTGTCCGTTCACCGCGACGGTTACGGCTTTATCGTTCCCGAGGATGGCGGCGAGGACCTGTTCGTACCGGCCCGCTATCTAACAGGCTATATGAATAGCGACCTTGTCGAAGCCCAGGTGGTCTCGACCAGGCGCGACGGCAAACGGGAGGGGAGGGTGACCGCCCTGGTCCAGAGGGGGGTCACCGAGGTGGTCGGCCGCTTTGAGGCGCTTGGCAAAGGCGGCCGGGTGATTCCCGACGACCCGCGCCTGGGTCACGATGTGCTGATAGTGCCGGGAGCTGCAGGCACTGCGCGGACCGGGCAGGTGGTGCTGGCTCAGATACTCAGCTATCCTGACGGCGTGCACGGCCTGCAGGGAAGGATCATCGAGGTGCTGGGCGATGCCAATGATCCCGAGGTGGAGGTGCTGACCGTCATCAAGAAGTACGAGCTCCCCAACATTTTCGGGGAGGAGGTGCTTGCCGAAGCTGCAAAACAGCCGCAACAGGTTCCCAAGGAGGCGGTCTCCGGCCGTACCGACCTGCGCGGCCGGCTCACCGTCACCATCGACGGAGAGACCGCCCGCGACTTCGACGATGCGGTGTCTGTTTCCCGTGAAGGCGAGCTGATCCGGCTCTGGGTCTCCATCGCGGACGTCTCCCATTACGTGCAGGAGGGATCGAAGCTCGACGCCGAGGCCTACCTGCGCGGCACCTCGGTCTACTTTCCGGACCGCTGCATCCCGATGCTTCCCGAGCAGCTCTCCAACGGCATCTGTTCGCTGAACCCGGAGGTCGACAGGTTGACCATGACGGCCGAGATGCTTTTCGACAAGGCCGGCGCCATGACCGACTCCCGCTTTTATACTAGCGTGATCAGGAGCTCCGCCCGTCTCACCTACACGACGGTGAAGCGGATACTGGTCGACAAGAACGAGGAGGCGACGGCCACCCATGCGGGGCTGCTTTCCGACCTGCGTGTCATGGAAGAGCTCTCGCTCAGGCTGAACAGCAGGCGCCGGTCGCGGGGGAGCATCGATTTCGATCTTCCCGAGCCTCAGATCATCCTCGACCTGCAGGGTGAGACCACCGATATCATCCGCGCCGAACGGAACCTGGCCCACAGGATCATCGAGGAATTCATGCTGGCGGCCAACGAGGCGGTCGCGAGCTTCCTGGAAGAGACCCCGGTCCCCTCGCTGTACCGGGTACATGAGAATCCCGATCCGCTGAAGCTCAGGGATCTGGCTGAGTTCGTCTTCAGTTTCGGTTACGAGTTAAAGATGCAGGAGGACAGGGTGAATCCGGCAGCCCTGCAGAAACTGCTCGCTGAGGTCGAGGGGAAGCCGGAGGAGCGACTCATTAACGAGGTGCTGCTGCGCTGCATGAAGCAGGCCCGCTACAGCGCCGAGAACCTCGGTCACTTCGGTCTGGCCGCTCCCTCTTACACCCATTTCACTTCCCCGATACGCCGCTATCCGGACCTTGTGGTGCACAGGCTCCTGAAAAGCGTCCTCTCCGGGCGCCTGAAGCAACCGGACAAGGATCGTCTTGAGGCAAAGCTTCCGGAGACGGCGCAGCATACCAGCCGCCGCGAAAGGATCGCCATGGAGGCGGAACGCGAGATGGTCGATCTGAAGAAGATGCAATTCATGAGGGACAAGCTCGGCGAGGAGTATGACGGCTTCATCACCGGCGTCGCCCAGTTCGGCCTCTTCGTGGAGCTGGTCGAGCTGTTCGTGGAAGGGATGATACCGGTCGCGACCCTTCCTGCCGATTACTACGTACATATGGAGAAGAGCCACGCTCTGGTCGGAGAAAGGAGCCGCGTCATGTACCGCATAGCCGACCGGATCCGGGTAAAGGTGGCGGCGGTGAACGAGGCCCGCAAGCAGGTGGAATTCGCCCTGGTCGGCACCCTGGAGACGCGCCCTGTTGCGGCCGCCGCTGGTAAGGGAGAAGCCTATCCGAAGATCCCGGTCAAGGGGAAGCGCCCCAAGCCCAAGCGTCGTTGAAAGCAGTTGCGCTTGCTTTGACCGCTGTGATATAAATCTTGTTTGAGCTCAATGGCGTTCATTAGGAGAAGCAAGGCATATGGCTGAGGAAAAAGTACTGCCGTTCATGGAGCACTTGGTAGAGCTCAGGAAACGACTGATCATCTGCACTTTTGCCATCATCATCGGCATGGGGGTGGCCTGGAACTTCTCCAACGACCTGCTGAGTTTCGTGGAGAAGCCGCTGACCGGGAAGACCTACCTGACCGAGGTGAAGAAGCAACTCTACGACGAGGTGAAGAAGCGCTACCCGGTCGCCTACCAGCGCTTTCAGCTCGGCGACGAGCATGCCGTGTCCCAGAAGCCTCGCCTGTTGAACTACAGCGCGCCGCTTGAGCCTTTCTTCGTGCAGTGCAAGATCTCCATGCTGGCCGGTCTCATGATCGTGCTCCCGGTCCTTTTTCACCAGGTCTGGCTCTTCGTGGCGCCGGGGCTTACCCGGAAGGAGAGGCGGATGGTGATTCCCTTCGTGTCAGTCGCCTCCTTCAGCTTCTGCCTGGGGGCCATGTTCTTCCTGGTCATTATCTGGCCGGTGATCATCAACTTCTCCCTCTCCTACGAGGCGGCGGGGCTGCAGAGCTGGTTCAACATCTCCGCCTACGTGAACTTCTGCCTGCGGCTCATCCTGATGTTCGGACTGATCTTCGAGCTGCCGATCCTGGCCCTGCTGCTGGCCCGCTTCGGCATCGTAAACTACAAAATGCTGGCCAGCCGTCGCAAGTACGCGGTACTGGCGAGCGCCATCATCTCCGCCTTCCATGCCGATCTGGTCACCATGTTCGTCATCATGGTTCCGCTCTACCTCATGTACGAAATCAGCATCTGGGTGGCACTTGTTTTCGGAAAGAAGAGGGTGCCTGAGGTGGAACCCGAGGTGGCCGTTTAAGCGTCACCTTCGTTGCAAAAGCGGCCTTTCGCGGGGTGGCTGATGACGGCTCCCGCAAAATTCGCTTCTGAGCTTCAGTAAGTGTTGGTCTTAGGTTCAAGGGTCGAAGCTGTATTATGGTGATTTTCAAGAGCATCTCCGAGATAAAGGGACAACTGCCGCACCCGGTGGTGACTATCGGCAACTTCGATGGAGTGCATCTAGGGCATCGCGAGATCTTTAGGCGCGTGCGCGAACTGGCGCGGGCCAAAGAAGGCGTCTCGGTGGTGGTCACCTTCGTGCCGCACCCGCTGGAGGTTGTTTCTCCGGACACCGGTGTCAGGCTGATCACCACCCCGAAGGAGAAGGAGTCGCTCATAGAGGCGTCCGGCATCGACTACCTGCTGGAAATCCCTTTCGACCTGGCCTTTGCCGCCATCCCTGCCGAGCAGTTCGTGGCAAAGGTTCTGGTGGACGCCATCGGCATCGAAACCCTGGTGATAGGCTACGATTACGCCTTTGGCCGCGGCAGAGCCGGGGATGTGACGCTGTTGCGGCAGCTGGGCGAGCAGTTCTTCTTTTCCGTGCAGTTACTGGAGCCGGTATCGAACGGCGCCACCGTCTACAGCAGCACTGCGGTCAGGAACATGGTGAGCCAAGGGGACGTGCAGGGTGTCGTCTCGGTGCTTGGCCGGCACTACTCCGTGACCGGCACGGTCGTCCACGGTCACCAGCGCGGCCGGGCACTGGGGTTTCCCACGGCGAACCTAGCGACAGAAAAAGAGCTGCTGCCGGCCGCCGGGGTCTACGCGGTCAAGGCGCGGATCGGTTCGGTCCTTTATGACGGCGCCTGTAACATCGGGACCAATCCAACCTTCGGAAATGAGAAGCTTTCCCTGGAGGTTTTTCTCTTCGACTTTGACGGAGAGCTTTACGGACGCGAGGTCACGCTGTTTTTCATGGACCGCTTGCGGGGCGAGCTGCGCTTTCCCGATGCGGAGGCCCTCAAGGAAGCGATCGCCGCCGATGTGGCGCGCTGCCGATCAATCCTCAAGGACGCGGCAATCGTCGAGTATCATCTAGGCGACTGACCGCGCGAGGACGTAGAACGTAGAACGTAGAACGTAGAACGTAGAACGTAGAACGTAGAACGTAGAACGTAGAACGTAGAACGTAGAACGTAGAACGTAGAACGTAGAACGTAGAACGGAAAAATAAGGGAGAGCGCTTGTTGAAGCAAAAACCTGATCTGAAGCTGTGCGTCGGGGTCGCGATCAGCGCCTTCTTTATCTTCCTGCTCTTCAGGAAGATCGATTTCGACAAGTTGGCAGCCGCCTTCCGGGAGATGGACTGCCGCTATATCCTTCCGGCTCTGCTGCTAACCTTTGTCAGCTACTACCTCCGGGCGGTGCGCTGGAAGTTCCTCCTGTTGCCGATCAAGCGTACCCTGATCTCCAACCTGTTCCCCTCCACGCTGATCGGCTACATGGCAAACAACCTGCTGCCGGCCAGGCTTGGCGAGTTCGTGCGCGCTTATTCTCTCGGCCAGAAGGAAGGGCTCGGCACCTCCGCCGTGTTCGCCTCGCTGGTGGTGGACCGTCTGTGCGACGGTTTTACCGTGCTACTGGTGCTTTTGATCACCTTTTTCACCATCCGCCTCCCCGCAGGAATGGAGCATATCCAGGGAGGCCTTTTAACGGGAGGCTACCTCACCTTTGCACTCTACCTGGCAGTGCTCGCTTTCCTGGCACTGCTGAAGAGCCGGACCGAATGGACGGTTAGCCTGGTCGCCCTGCTGGTTACCCGTGTGTCGGCGCGGTTCGCCCTGCAGGTGACCACCCAGCTGCGTTCCTTCATCTCCGGGGTCCGTATTCCCGTCGACCCGGCCGGGCTCTTCGCCGTCATGGCCACTTCCCTCTTCATCTGGGCTACGGCCATCTGGCCGGTCGACCTGGTACTGCGCTCCTTTGGTGTGGTGCTGCCGGCCACCGCTTCCATGTTCATCATAGTGTTCCTGGTGTTTGCCGTGATGGTGCCGGCAGCTCCTGGCTATATCGGCACCTACCACTTTGCCTGCGTCACTGCGCTATCCGCCTTTCAGATCGAAAGCGAGAAGGCGCTCAGCATAGCGCTGGTAATCCACGGCCTCGGTTTTTTCCCGGTGATCGCCGCCGGACTTTACTGCCTCTGGCGCGAGAAGCTGACACTGAAGAAGTTAACCGAAAAACAAGCAGGAGCGCCAGCGTGAATCTTACCGGAACTCTCAGGAGGCTTGATCCCTTCGCCATCCTGGCTTTCAGCCTCCCTTTGTTCATTTATTCTCTGACGCTCGCTCCCTCGGTCACCTTCTTCGACAGCGGCGAGTTCATCACTGCGGTTTCCTCGCTTGGCACAGCCCACTCGCCAGGCTACCCTCTGTTTGTAAACTACGCAAAACCCTTCACCTTTCTCCCTTTCGGCAGTATCGCCTTTCGCGTCAACATCGCGACCGCCGTCTCGGCGGCCCTCGCCTGCTACGGCGTATATCTGCTGACAGCTTACCTGCTGAAGGACGAGGAACTCCCCTGGGAGGCGGGTTTTTCCAGGCTGGCCAGGCGGCTGATTGCCCTTTGCGCCGCACTGACCTTTGCCTGCACGGCAAGGCTCTGGTTGCAGTCCAACCACGATAAACCGTACCCTCTGCTTGCCTTCATCTGCGCCATCGTCTTCTATCTGATGCTCCTTTGGCGCGAGAGCTACCAGGCGGGTGACGAGCGTCCCTCCTACGTCTATCTCGGGGCGTTTCTCTGCGGCCTTGGCACGGGAGCGCACCAGATCATGGTGCTGCTGATTCCGGCTTACGCCTATCTGCTTTTGTCCGCCGACCGAAGGGTCATCCTCCGGGTGAAGGAGCTGGTGATCGCCTTTTGCTTCGGCATCCTCGGATTTTCCATTCATCTGCACCTGATCGTGCGGGCGCTGCAAAAGCCCCTGCTCAACTGGGGCGACTCCAAGAACCTCACCCAGTTTCTCTGGAACCTGCTCAGGAAGGGGTATCCGGTGGAAAAGCCGGTGCGCGATTTTGACCTCCTCTGGGCACAGGTGAACGCCTTCAACGTCCCCTTTGAGTTCACCCTGGCGGGACTGGTGCTCTTGATCATCGGCCTGGCAGCCTTCCTCGTGAAAAAAAGGGACATGGTGCTCGCCTACCTGATAGGGGTGTTCTGCTTTCTTTTGGTGGTGGTCGGCTATTTCAACACCCCTTTCGAAATGATCTTTCTGACCGAGGAGTTCTTCACCCCGCTTTACCTGTTGAGCGCCGTTTTCATAGGTCTCGGTCTCTTTGCCGTCGTCAGGGAACTGGCGAAGAGGCTACCTTTGCCCCTGCTCGGGAACCGGCCGCTTTGCTTCGGGCTCCTGGCGCTATCCTTCACCCTGCCGGTCACCATTTGCAGCCTCAACTACCGGGAAAACGATCAGCACGAAAACTACATAGCCTACGACTACGCGGCAAATACGCTCCGCTCGCTCCCTCAGGGAGCGGTGCTGTACACCTGGGGTGACAGCGGGGCCTTTCCGCTCTGGTATCTTCAGGGGGTGGAGCGGATGCGGGAGGACCTGGATCTGCTGCACACCCCGCACCTGGTCTTTGAGTGGTACCTGGACGGCTTTCCGTGGCTGTTTCGCGACAGCCAGTTGCGCAGGCTCCCCCCGGACCAGTTTTCGCTGGACAACGTGCTTTCCGTCTCCATCATGGAGCAGTTTCCGCGCCGCCCGGTCTACGTCGATTTCTCCACCAGGTACTCGGTCCCCTTCAACGACTTCACGCTGCACCAGCGCGGTATCTGCTACCGGCTGGACCGCCCGGGCGCGCCGTTCTCCCCGCCGGACGATATCTGGCCGCTCTATGCCCTGCGCGGCATTTCCGAAAAGAGCGGGATGTTCTTCAGGGACCTCGATACCGGCAAGGCGATCCTGATCTACGCCTCCTCGCGCATGGAGGCCGGCGAGTCGCTGCTGAGAGTGGGGTTCAGGGAAGCCGGAGTCCGCGAACTGGAGCAGGCAGGGCGGATCTCGCCGGAAATGAGGCCGCAGATCGCGCCGATCCTTGAACGCTACGGGGTGCGCTGATGGCCGAGATCTCCGGAAAGACCACGCTGGTCGGAATTATCGGCTCCCCGGTATCCCACTCGCTCTCGCCTGCCATGCACAACGCGGCCTTTGCAGCACTCGGGCTCGACTGGCTCTACGTGCCGTTCCCTGTCTGCCGTGAAAAGCTCCCGGCGGCGGTCTGCGGGCTGGCGGCCCTGGGCGTCGCCGGGTTCAACGTCACCATTCCTCACAAGGTGGCCATACTTCCCCTGCTGGACAGCATCTCCCCTGAGGCGGAACTGATCGGCGCCGTCAACACCGTGGCAGTCAAGGACGGCCGACTCACCGGCTTCAATACCGATGGGGTAGGTCTTCTGGCCGCGCTCACCGGCAAACTCGGCTTTAGCGCGGCCGGGCGTTCCGTTTTGGTGCTGGGCGCCGGGGGGGCGGCCAGAAGTGCGGTCGCGGCCCTGGCCAGCGCCGGTGCAGCACGGGTCGAGGTGGCCAACCGCTCCCTTGAAAAAGCCCGGGAACTTGTCTCTCTGCTGAGTGAGCGCCTGCCGGAAACTTCCTTCTCTGCCGATTCCCTTCGGCGTCTGGCTGACCCCCGCTATCTGGAGTCGTTCGATCTGATCGTCAACACTACCTCGGTCGGCATGGCGGGAGACTCCTTCGCGGATCTGAGGCTCGCCCGCCTGAAGCCTGGGCTTGTCGTGTACGACATGGTGTACGCGCCACCGGTCACGCCGCTTCTGGCCGAGGCCGCAGCCTGCGGGGTGCCGGCGGCAAACGGCCTCGCCATGCTGGTTTCCCAGGGCGAGGCGGCTTTCTCCATCTGGACCGGAGTAACCCCCCCCGCGGGATGCATGGAACAGGCGCTCTCCGGCCGAGGCCTGCCAGGTATCCCTTGACAATGCCGCCATTACAAAATACCATCCACACGACATCTGGTGAGCCTTTGGAGCAGCTATGCATATAAGTAGACTCGGTGAACTGCTGGTCGGCAATAACCTGATCAGTAAAGACCAGCTCAAACAGGCTCTTGCCGAGCAAAAAGCTGCGGGCGGACAGCAGCGACTCGGCTCGATTCTGGTCAGGGATTCCCTGATCACCGAGGCAGACCTCACCTCGTTTCTCTCCAAGCAGTACGGCGTGCCGACCATCAACCTCGCCGACTACGATGTCGAACCGGCAGTGGTCAAGATCATACCGGTCGAGATCGCGCACAAGTACCAGATCGTGCCGGTGAACCGGGCAGGCTCCACCCTCATCATCGCCATGAGCGACCCCTCCAACATCTTCGCCATCGACGACATCAAGTTCATGACCGGCTATAACGTCGAGGTGGTGGTGGTGGCCGAGAGCTCCATCAAGACCGCCATCGACAAGCTCTACGATCAGTCCGCTTCCCTGGCCGACGTGATGAACGACCTGGAGATGGACGACCTGGAGGTGGTCGGCGAAGAGGACGATGTAGATCTCGGCTCGCTTGAGCGGGCAACCGAAGACGCCCCGGTCGTGAAACTGGTGAACCTGATCCTCACCGACGCCATCAAGAAAAAGGCGAGCGATATCCACGTGGAGCCCTACGAGCGCTCCTTTCGCGTTCGTTACCGGATCGACGGCATCCTCTACGAGGTCATGAAGCCGCCGATGAAGCTCAAAAACGCCATCACCTCCCGCATCAAGATCATGAGCGAGCTCGACATCGCGGAGAGGCGCCTCCCCCAGGACGGCCGCATCAAGATCAAGCTGGGCGGCGGCAAGGACATGGACTTCCGGGTCTCGGTGCTCCCCACCCTGTTCGGGGAAAAGATCGTCATGCGGCTTTTGGACAAGTCCAACCTGCAGCTCGACATGACCAAGCTGGGCTACGAGCCGGAGGCTTTGGCCAGCTTTCAAAGGGAGATCCACAAGCCGTTCGGCATGGTGCTGGTGACAGGTCCCACAGGCAGCGGCAAGACCGTCTCGCTCTACTCGGCCCTCTCCGAGCTGAACAAGGTGACGGAGAATATCTCCACCGCCGAGGACCCGGTCGAATTCAACTTCGCAGGCATCAATCAGGTGCAGATGCACGAGGACATCGGTCTTAACTTCGCAGCAGCCCTGCGCGCCTTTTTGCGGCAGGATCCGGACATCATCATGATCGGCGAGATCCGGGATTTCGAGACCGCGGAGATCGGCGTAAAGGCCGCCCTGACCGGGCACATGGTGCTTTCCACGCTGCATACCAACGACGCCCCCTCGACCATCAACCGGCTCCTTAACATGGGGATCGAGCCGTTCCTGGTCGCCTCCGCAGTCAATCTCATCACGGCGCAAAGGCTGGCCAGACGCGTCTGCGCCGAATGCAAGACGGTCGAGGAGATTCCCCTGCAAGCGCTTATCGACGCGGGTGTGCCGGCCAAGGACGCGTCCTCGGTGGTCTGCTACCGCGGGGCAGGCTGTCCCAGGTGCAACGGCACCGGCTACAAGGGGAGGGTCGGCTTCTACCAGGTCATGCCGATGCTGGAGCCGATCCGCGAGCTGATCCTGAACGGCGCCAACACGACCGAGATCAAGCGGGAATCGATGCGCCTGGGGATCAAGACCATGAGGCAGTCGGGGCTCACCAAGCTGGCCGAAGGGGTCACCTCCTTCGAAGAAGTGCTTCGCGTAACCGTTTCTGACGAATAACAAAGGTGAGGTTTACATGATCAACTTTCATCAGCTGCTGAAGGACCTAGTGGAGCGGGGGGGGTCGGACCTGCACATAACGACCAACACCTCCCCGCAGATCCGTATCAACGGGAAGCTCACCCCGATGGACATCCCGCCGCTTACCCCGATCGAGACCAAGCAGCTTTGCTACAGCATCCTGACCGACTCTCAAAAGCACAAGTTCGAGGAGGAGAACGAGCTTGACCTCTCCTTCGGCGTGAAGGGGCTCTCCCGTTTCAGGGGGAACGTCTTCGTGCAGCGGGGCGCTGTGGCCGGCGTTTTCCGGGTGATTCCCTACAAGATTCTCACCTTCGACGAGCTGGGGCTGCCGCCCATCGTGAAGACGCTTTGTGAAAAGCCGCGCGGGCTGATCCTGGTGACCGGCCCTACCGGCAGCGGAAAATCCACCACCCTCGCCTCCATGATCGACCGGATCAACATCGAGCGACACGACCATATCGTCACCGTCGAGGACCCGATCGAGTACCTCCACCCGCACAAGGGGTGCATCGTGAACCAGCGGGAGGTCGGCGCCGACACCAAGAGCTTCAAGCATGCGCTGAAATACGTGCTGCGCCAGGACCCGGACGTGGTGCTGATAGGCGAGTTGCGAGACCTGGAGACCATCGAGGCGGCGCTCACCCTGGCCGAAACCGGGCATCTCTGTTTTGCCACCCTGCACACCAATTCCTGCGCCCAGACCATGAACCGGATCATCGACGTCTTCCCCCCCTACCAGCAGACCCAGGTGCGCACCCAGCTCTCCTTCGTCCTAGAGGGGGTGCTCTCCCAGACGCTGATACCGAAGGCGAGCGGCTCCGGCCGCGCGCTGGCACTCGAGGTGATGGTGCCAAACCCCGCCATCAGGAACCTGATCCGCGAGGACAAGGTGCACCAGATCTACTCGCAGATGCAGGTGGGACAGGACAAGTTCGGCATGCAGACCATGAACCAGTGCCTGATGCAGCTGCTCGCCAAGCGGATCATCACGGTGGAGAATGCCCTTGGCCGATCCTCCGAGCCCGACGAGTTGAAACAGATGCTCTCGCCGGGAGGAGCGGTTCTGGGGCAGCCCAGACGCCCCTTGAAATAGCAGCAGCCCGTCCCTGTCGATTTGGAAAAGGAGTGCAGATATGGCGAAGTTCAATTGGGAAGCCAGGAGCAAGGCGGGAACGACCCAGAAAGGTGTGATGGAGGCCTCAAGCGTCCTGCAGGTGGAGATGCAGCTAAAGAAGTACGGGTTTGCCGGCATCTCCGTCAAGGAAGACGGCAAAGGCCTTAATTTCCAGCTCAAGTTACCCGGGAGCGGCAGCAAGAAGATCGACACCAAGGATCTGGTGGTCTTCACCCGCCAGTTCGCGACCATGATAGACTCAGGTCTGCCGCTTGTGCAGTGCCTCGACATCCTCTCCGGACAGCAGGAGAACAAGACCTTCAAGGAGATACTGGTCAAGGTGAAGGAGAGCGTGGAGAGTGGCTCCACCTTCGCCGACGCCCTATCGAGGCATCCCAGGGCCTTCGATCAGCTCTACGTGAACCTGGTGGCGGCGGGCGAGGTGGGCGGCATTCTGGACACCATCCTGAACAGGCTGGCGGCCTACATCGAGAAGGCGATGAAGCTGAAGAAGCAGGTGAAGGGCGCCATGGTCTATCCGATCACCATCATGTCGATCGCCGTGGTCGTGGTCGGCGTCATCCTGGTATTCGTCATCCCGACCTTCGCGAAGATGTTCGCCGATTTCGGTGGCGAGCTGCCGATGCCGACCAAGATCGTGATCGCCATGAGCGATTTCCTGACCAAGTATATCCTCGTCCTGATCGCCGCAGGTTTCGGCATCAAGTTCGCCATCGGCAAGTATTACGCCACGGTCAGAGGGCGAAAGCTGATCGATACTCTCGCCCTGAAGGCACCCATCGTCGGCCCGCTGATCAGGAAGGTCTCGGTGGCCAAATTCACCAGAACCCTCGGCACCATGATCAGCTCCGGCGTGCCAATCATGGACGGGCTGGAGATCGTCGCCAAGACCGCAGGTAACAAGGTCGTCGAAGAGGCGATATATAACGTGCGCCAGTCGATCTCGGAAGGAAAGACCATCGCCGAGCCTCTGGCCGCCTGCGGCGTCTTTCCCCCCATGGTCGTGCAGATGATCTCGGTCGGCGAGGCGACCGGCGCCATGGACACCATGCTGAACAAGATTGCCGACTTCTACGACGACGAGGTGGACGATGCGGTAGGCGCCATGACCTCCATGATGGAGCCTCTGCTCATGGTGTTCCTGGGGACCACGGTCGGGGGCCTGGTGGTTGCCATGTACCTGCCGATCTTCAAGCTGGCCGGCGCGGTCGGCGGTTAAACTGGATGCTTGACAGGAAAAGGATCCTCTGGTCGATACTGCTGCGGGTGGTGGTGGTTTCGGGCTTCTTCGCCTCGGTCACCATGCTGAACCTGCCCAGCCAGGAGAAGATGGGGGCGGGCGCTCTGACGGTGCTCTCCCGCCTGGTCCTTGCCACCTATGCCTTCTCCCTGATCTCGCTTGTCGCCCTGATGTACACCAGGCGGCAGACCCGGGCCCTCACCTACGCCCAGATCGTCTGGGACCTCATGCTGGTGACCACCCTCATCCTGATCACCGGCGGGGTGAATTCGCCCTACGCCTTTCTCTATTTTCTCTCCATCATCAGCGCCAGCGTGCTGCTGGCACGCTCAGAGGCATATTACACGGCTTCTTTGTGCGTGATCCTCTACGGCGCCATCCTCGATCTGCAGTTCTACGGCAGGCTCGCCCCTTTGGGCCTCCCCCAGTTGCCGGCCCAGCAGTACGGCGCGGGCTACATCTTCTATCTGATTTTTCTGTACAGCGCCTCCTTCTATCTGACCGCCTATTTAGCCGGGAGCCTCTCTGAACGTGCCCGGCTCTCGGAGAGCGCCCTGCAGGAGAAGGCGATTGACTACGAGGAGCTGGAGCGGTTGAACAGCTCGATCGTTTCGACCATCGACAGCGGCCTGCTCACCGTCAACTCCTCCGGCAGGATCCGCGTCTTCAACCGCTACGCCGAGCTTCTGACCGGCATCTCCCAAAGGGATGCCTATGACCGTCCGCTCGTCGAGCTGATCCCGGGATTCGCCCATTATGAGGCGCAGATTTTCAGCTCCATGCAGGGAGAGTTCGAGCACACCGGACCGCAGGGTGAAAAGATGCTGTTTTCCTTCAAGTCGGTGCCGCTCACAGCCAAGGACGGGGAGACGGCAGGGGCGATGTTCGACCTGCACGATCTCACCCAGCTGAAGCGCATGGAGGGCGAGCTGAAACAGGCGGATCGTCTGGCCGCAGTCGGCGAGCTTTCGGCCAGGATGGCCCACGAGATCCGCAACCCCCTGGCCGCCATCAGCGGCTCGGTACAGTTGGTGGCGCTGAAGCCGTCGGCCGACGAGAAGGACAAGCGGCTTTTTTCCATCATCATGCGGGAGACCGACCGGCTGGACGGCCTGTTGCGGGATTTTCTCTTCTATGCGAAGCCTTCCCCGCCGACCAAGGTGCCGCTCAACTTAAGGCGGGTGATTGCCGACCTTTGCGCCCTGCTTTCCACCGACCCGCGCCTGGTTGGGGTCAGTATCAATAACAAGGTGCCGGATGATTTAGTGGTCGTGTTCGACAAGGATCAGTGCTCGCAGATCTTCTGGAATCTGCTGGTAAACGGAGCTGAGGCGATCGCCTCCCAGGGAGTGATTGCCATTGAGGCCTCCTTTTTACCAGGGGTGGGAGCGAGCCCGACCGGCGACGGAGATCAGGTGCGGATCTGCGTCACGGACAGCGGCAAAGGAATGAGCGAGGCGGAGGTGAAGCGGGTATTCGAACCGTTTTTCACCACCAAGAAGGGGGGTACCGGTCTCGGTCTGGCCACCGTATACCGGATCGTGGAGACCCATGGTGGCCGGATTACCGTGTCGAGCCTGGCGGGAGAGGGTACTGCCGTCACTCTTTATCTGCCGGCGTAGTGGGAAGTGGGAAGTGGGAAGTGGAGCGGACTGTGATCTTCAGGAATCGCCCAACCTGGGTCCCCGATTCCCAGTCCCCGTGTTGCGCGTGAGGTCTTATGAGTAGCAAGATATTGGTGGTTGACGACGAGCTTAGCATGCGGGAGTTTCTCGGCATCCTTCTCGAGGGGGAGGGGTACCGGGTTGACCAGGCCGAGAGCGCCGAGGATGCGCTTGGCTGCCTTGACCGGGAAGGCTACGACATGGTGATCTCGGACGTCAGCATGCCGGGTCTGGGCGGCATCGAGCTGCTGGCCCGCGTCAAGGCGCAGGCGCCCGATACGGCGGTATTGATGATCACCGCCTTCACCACCGCGGAACAGGCCGTTGAGGCGATGAAGCTTGGAGCCTACGACTACATTGCCAAGCCCTTCAAGGTGGAAGAGGTGAAGGTGCTGGTCAGAAAGGCCCTCGAGAAAAGAAGCCTGGTCGAGGAGAACAAGCGGCTGAAGGCTGAGGTGCAGGAGCGCTTCAGCTTCTCAGGTCTCATCGGCAAAAGTAAGCAGATGCGCGAGGTGTACGACCTGGTGGGCAAGGTGGCCCAGAGTATGGCGAACATCCTCATCATGGGCGAGAGCGGCACCGGCAAGGAACTGGCGGCCAAGGCGATCCACTACAATAGCCCGCGCCGTGGCGCCCCCTTCGTGGCGGTCAACTGCGGCGCGATTCCCGATACCCTCATCGAAAGCGAGCTCTTCGGTCACACCAAAGGCTCCTTCACCGGCGCCACCTCCGACCGGCCGGGCCTCTTCGAGCAAGCGGAGCGGGGGACCCTGTTTCTGGACGAGATCGGCGAGGTCCCGCTACAGCTGCAGGCAAAGCTCTTAAGGGTGCTGCAGGAACGTGAATTCCGCAGGGTAGGGGGGGTGAATTCGCTCAAGGCCGACGTGCGGATCGTGGCCGCCTCTAACCGGAACCTTGAGGAGCAGGTACTGGAGGGAACCTTCAGGGAAGACCTCTTTTACCGCCTGAACGTGGTACAGGTCCGGATGCCCTCGCTCAAAGAGAGGGCGGAGGATATCCCGGCACTCATCGAGCATTTCTACAAGAAATACGCTGCCTGGTCCGGCGTCGGCGAAATCATCACTCCGGACGCCCTGAAAGCGCTCTTCAATTACCCCTTCCCGGGCAACGTGCGGGAACTGGAGAACCTGGTCGAGCGCTGCGTGGTGCTGGGTAGCCGCCTCATCTCCTTTGATTGTCTGCCCGCCTGCGTGCGTGACTACCGTTTACCTTCCGCCCCGGCCGGCGAGTTCGAGCTTCCCGATGCCGGTCTCGATCTGCAGGCCTATCTGGACACGCTGGAGCGAAAGCTGCTGGTGCAGGCGCTGGAGAAGAGCGGCGGGGTGAAGAAGCGGGCGGCGGCGCTGCTCGGCATGACCTTTCGCTCCTTCCGCTACCGGCTGGCAAAATTCGGCATGGACGAGGAGTAGTTATCGTATCAAGTTTGCCTCATCCAGGCTTATTCGTCCGATTCATCAAGCCTCAATTGCCGATGTCCTTCAAAAACAGCCAGTATCTCTAGAGCATCCCCCTTCAAACGGTACACAATTCGGTAACCTCGGTAAATAAGCTCTCGCATGTCAGGATTGCCTATTTCCGGCACAACCCTTCCGCTTCTCGGGTTGTCAGTCAAAAGCGCCGATGCATGGTCAATCAGGGCATCAACAAACCGGACAGCGCGATTGTGACTGTCTCGCGCAATAAACGCCTCTATCTCAATCAGATTATCCCTAGCTTCCCGTGACCATATTACACGCACGGATCATCTTCACTCCTTAATGCTTGCAGCGACCTCCGCAGTTCGTCAGTTGTGAAGGTTCGCCCATTTTCAGCGTCCGCTATGCCTCTCTCTACAGAGTCAAGGAAGGATTTCCGGTAAACCAGCTCATCGTAATCCGAAGCGGACAACAGTACGCCGGCTGGCTTGCTGTTCTGGGTAATAATAAGTGGATGCCTGGACGTTTGGAGGATTTTGAACCACTTGGAAATATTGGTTTTAAATTCCGCGATCGGGACAATATCTCTACTGACTGAAATCGTTTTCAATGCGCTGCCTCCTGTGAATTGACCTAAATATTAGCCAAAATATAGCTCAATAGAACTTTTAGTGCAAGGTTCCATACCAATCAATTGCTGCTTCGCCCTCCGCACTCGCCTGAGGTGTCCAATAAACGAGCATTAGGGGCGGTCCTTACTGGCGATTTTCAGCCTTGAGTCCTTGCGCTGTTGCTGCATTCTTTCGCTGCCTTTTCGTGCGGGTGATTAGCGCCAATCAGGAGATTTCACGGTTCGCTAACGGTTGGCAAAATTCGGCATGGACGAGGAGTGGGGTGACGAAAAACGTCACAAGCGGTGGCCTTAATTTGTCCCTTATACATTCTGCGCGCGTTCCCCACGAGGAGATTAAAATCTTATCCCTTGGAAATTAAGTAGCTTAGGTGTACGGTTCTGGTTGGCCCGTAAGTTGCTATAGGAATGATGTCTTGCTAGAAAGAGTCAACCACAGCAGCAAAAACATCAACGAAAGGAGAAACTAGATGTTAAACAAACTGAAAAGCAAAAAAGGCTTCACTCTGATCGAGCTCTTGATCGTCGTCGCGATCATCGGCATCCTGGCCGCCATCGCCATTCCGCAGTTCTCCGCCTATCGTGCCAAGGCCTTCAACGCCGCCGGCAACAGCGATTTGAAGAACATGAAGACCGGCATGGAAGCCTACATGGCTGACCGCCAGGCATACCCCGTTGCGCTTGACGCGCGATAATTCAAACTAATTCTTTCTAAAGGAGAAACATATGAAAAAGATTATTGCGCTTACGGCTTGTGTTGTTCTGCTCAATTGCGGTCTGGCATCGGCTGCCGCAGTTTCTGCAACTGGTGCTAGTATTACAGCTGAGGCCACCTCGATTTATGGCGGTATCAGTACTGGAGACGCTGAGGGCACCTCCTCGACACTCATAGGTAAACTCTCCAAAGGGGTCTCACTCGGTGCGTACTACACAAGCACCGCATATGCATTGGACACCAAGCATTCCAGCGGCAACACCAGGTTTGGCACCGCTCATGACGCTACCGCTATCTACAAGCAAGAGATCGGTTCGGCCACTCTGGTAGCGCCGACTGCTGCCAGCTACACATCGTTCACCACTTGGACCGCAATGTAATTCGTCCAGGCGGTGCAGGAAATAAAAAAACGAGATGTTTCGACATCTCGTTTTTTTTATATATAGTGGGTGAGGAGAGACCGGGTGGATCTGCTCCCGTTTTCATTGAGTGGAATTAATCTATGCAGACCGCGACTAACCCTTTGGTCCTGCGCAGACATTTCTTTGATCTGAAAAGGTGTTGAGGAAGAAAACTATGCTGAACATCATGAAGATTACCCTGAAAGGAATCTTCCGCGATCGTGTGTTCCAGGGTATCATGGCACTTGCCATCCTGTTTCTGTTCATCCCTTCTGCAGCCTCGCTGTCCATGCGTCAAGTGACGGAACTGTCCATTACTCTCTCGCTTTCTCTGATCTCCTTTATTCTGCTGCTGCTGTCAGTGTTTCTCGGGGCTACTTCACTCTGGAAAGACGTGGAACGCCGCTATACTTTCGCTGTACTCAGTTTGCCGATCAACCGCAGCTCGTACCTGTTGGGGCGTTTTTTCGGATTGGCGCTGTTCCTTTTGCTGACTTCCGCTCTTCTTGGCGCTGTGGCTTGCCTGGTGATCAAGGCTGCTTCGGTGATTTACCCTTCCGAGCGCGCGATCGTATGGAGTTGGCTGGCGCTGGCACTGATGTTTTCGACTCTCAAATACATCCTGCTGGTGGGAGTTGCGATGCTGCTGTCGACTGTCAGCACGTCGTTCTTTCTCCCTGTCTTCGGCACAGTTTGCGCCTTTCTGGCGAGCGGCATCACCCAGCAGGTCCATGAATATGTATATTCACCGGCAGCTGCGCACGCGGTCTCTCCTCTGCTCAAACCCGCGGTTTCTGTGGTCTACTACCTTTTACCCAACCTGGCCGGCTTCGACCTGAAGGTGAACGCCATCTACAGCATCGCGCCGGACCCTGCCGGCCTGGCAATCACCGCATGCTATTTCTGCGCCTACACCGGGATCCTGCTGGGAGGCGCGGCCCTTCTCTTCAACCGGAGGGAGATGAATTGAGCAGACCTTCCCCGATGACGCTTCTTTTGATCTCCCTCATCTCCTACGGCCTCCTGATTGGGCCCTTCACCGCATACATGCGCAATAAACCGATTGAAGAGAAGCTGGGTTACCTCCCCAGCATCAAGCTGCTGAAGCCGCTGAGTGCAGATCAGAAGGAGCTGGCCGGGGCATCACTTGTATTTAAAGTGCTGATGTATTATGGTAATGCGGTGGGCAAGGCCCCGGGCGGGGCGGTGCTCGCGGAACAACCTGACCTCCAGGGGATGTCCCGTCTGCTGCATGGGGCCGTTCAGCTTGATCCCTACAACATGGACGCCTACTATTTTGCGCAGGGCTTTCTGACTTGGGATGCGCGCCAGTTCAAGGTAGCCAACGATCTGCTGGAATACGGCATGAAGTACCGTACCTGGGACTGGTATCTGCCGTTTTTTGCAGGTTTCAATCACGCCTACTTTCTGAAGGATTATAAAAAAGCTGCCCATTACTACAATCTAGCCGGCGATCTCAGCGGTGAGGACCTGTACAAGAGCCTCTCGAGCCGCTATCTGCAGGAGTCCGGTCAGACCGATTTGGCCATAGCATATTTGACAGGAATGGTAAAGACCGCCAAGAATCAGGCAGTCAAACGGAACTACGAGGTACGCTTAAAGGCGTTCCGTGAGGTGCGGCGCATAGAGCTGGCACGCGATCGTTTTGCCGCTGCGCGGGAGGGTTTGCCTGTTTCGGTTGATCAGTTGGTGCACTCTGGCTACCTGAGCCCTGCACCTGTTGATCCGTACGGGGGGAGGTTCTTTTTTGAACCCGACGGCAAGGTCACTTCAAGCAGTAAATTTGCTTTTGGCCAGAGGAAATGACCCTTAGATGACACGACTTCTGGTAGATACTGTCGAAAAAATTTTTCCGCGAGTTGTTTATAAGTTCAGGCAGTACATATACATAAACGAACTGCCGCCAAGGTATAAAAATAAGTCGCCAGCGACGTTTGTTATGAAAGATCGACCTGCCGGTTTTTTTTCCATCTTTTTCCAGGTGATGGGAGCCGTTGATTTCTGCAGGCTGAATCATCACAACCTGGTGCTGGATTTCGGCGCAGGACCATACGTAGAGTCGTCAAGAGATAAAAATTGGTGGAATTACTATTTTAATGTTGATAGTTTTATTTTTAACAACGACATGCCGGGCCAGATGCACCAAATCGAGTCTGTATATGACCAACACTGTTTTGCTGAGTATGGCAAGAATTTGCCAAATAAAATAGCTAAAAGCATCATATCCGAATCCGGGATAGTGCCGAACGACCACATAGGCCGAATAGTGTCAAGCTTTGTAGATTCAAGATTTTTAAACAACCATATTGTAGGAATACATTATAGAGGGACTGATAAGTCAAGTGAGGCGGTCCGGGTTCCTTATGAATACGTTTCCAACATGCTGAGCAAATACAGAGATTCCTATTTCTTCGTTGCAACCGATGAGGTTCAGTTCCTGGAATTTATGCATGAACGGCATGTCGGCAGGGTACTTCAATATGACTCACTGAGAAGCTATAACAGCACTCCTGTTCATCTATGCTCAAGTGATTTCGACAAATCCAAAATCGGAGAGGATGCTTTAGTTGACTGCTTGATCTTGTCCAGATGCCATATCCTGCTGAGAACCGAGTCAAACCTTTCACGCGCCTCCAGTTTCTTCAATCCCCAGCTAAAGGTCGTCGATATTACCAAGGAGTATATTGCATCCTGTTGAAGGTTAGTTTTTTGCTAGGGTCAATATCTGAAAAACTCCGGAGAAAGGCTCCTTTTAGATGAGGGTAACGCAAAGGTATTACGGAGGTATTTTGATGAACGCACTCGATATTGAAAGCTTGTCCAAAACATTCACCGGCAGGAAATCAGCCAGGGTTCAGGCTCTCAAATCCGTTTCGTTCTCAGTGGGACAGGGTGAAGTGTTTGGGTTTCTCGGTCCTAACGGTGCAGGAAAGAGCACCACGATCAAGTGTCTGATGGGACTTATCCGGCCCACGAGCGGCACTGCGACCATTATGGGTGAGCCGGTCGGTAGCGTGGGCTCGCGCATGAGGGTCGGCTTCCTGCCTGAAAATCCCGCTTTTTATGACTACCTCTCCGCCGAGGAGTACCTGCTGTTTGTGGGCAGAACCTTCAAAATACCTGACGCACTGCTTGCGCGGCGTACGGACGAGTCTTTGAAGCTGCTTGATCTGTGGGAGGCCCGCAAACGGCCGATGCGCGGCTACAGCAAAGGGATGGTGCAGCGAGTGGGGCTGGCGCAGGCATTAATACATGACCCGGATCTATACGTTTTGGATGAGCCGATGAGCGGTCTGGACCCGATTGGTCGAGCACTGGTGAAAGAGATCATTCTTGATCTGAAGAAGCGGGGGAAAAGCGTTTTTTTCAGTACCCATATCACAGACGATGTGGAAAAAGTATGTGACCGGGTGGCGGTGATCAACAAGGGAGAACTCCTTGCCTTGGATAGTGTGGAGAGCATCCTGCAACGTGGCACGGAAGGTTATACCGTTTCCGTGATCTCTCCCGGCGGTCAAAAAGAAGAGATTTTTGTCGATAAAGCGCACCTGCAATCGTTTATCCAAACAACGGTAGGCAACCAGCAAATGATAGAGAAAGTCGAGCCGCGACGTAAGGGCATGGAGGCTTTTTTCCTTGAGATCGTGGCTCAGTAAGGCACATCTGCACCATCCGTTGGCAGTCCCCGTTTTGCTTTTTGCCGTGATCATGGCCGTATATTATCCCGCCATGCTAAGCGGTGTCCATTCCGTCGACGATCCCGGCATTATCGCCCTGTACACTTCATGTCCACCCCTGTCTTACATACTGCTCCCCGGCAACGGCTACTATTATCGGCCGGTTCTGGAATTCACCTACTGGCTGGACAACCTGTTGTGGGGGATGGAGCCAAGTGTCATGCACCTGGAGAACGTCCTGCTGCATTGCGCCAACAGCCTGCTGGTATTTCTGCTGGCCCGCAAGGTGAACGGAGGTGCCACCGGCAGGTTTCCTTTGATCCCGATGCTGGCGGCGCTGTTATTCGCCCTTCATCCGGTTAACGTAGAGGCCGTGAGTTGGCTTGCCGGCAGATCCGACCCCCTGCTTGCACTATTTGTGCTTTCCGCCTGTTTGTTCTGGCTGCGCTGGCTGGAGGGGCCGCGCTGGCAGGATTTCGCCGCCGCCCTGGTGCTGTTTTGCACCGCTCTCCTGACCAAGGAAACTGCGCTTGCCGCCGGTGCCGTTGCCTTTGTGCTGGCACTGGTGTGGCGCGGGACTGCCACGGTCCGGGAACGTACCATGGCCATTGTTTTCTTGGCGGCGCCAAGTCTGCTCCTGGTCATCGTCGCTGTGCTTTTCAGGCGAGGCACAAGCAGTCTGAGCTCGTTCACTTCGGCAACAGATCTAAAGGCAGGGCAGGGTATATGGGATGCGCTGACAGGTTTTGGCTTCTATGCCAGAAAACTGGTAGTACCTGCCCCGCTCAATTTCGCCATAACCGAGGTGCATCCGATCTACGGTCTGCTGGGCGTGGCGCTTTTAGGCTCACTGTTTTGGTTGTTGCTGCGTCACCGGATAACTGGGGCCCTGCTCGCCTCTGCGGCGTTGATGGCTCTGCCTGCTGTTTTAATCGCAGCGAATCAGATTGCCTGGACACCCTTTGCCGAGCGCTACCTGTACCTGCCGTCCGCCTTCTTCGCCTTGGGGCTGGCTGCTTCGATCCGGTCCGGCTCGAACCGGTTGAGGGGATCGGTGTTCGCAGGCGTGATCCTTGTTCTGGCCGGATTCGCAGGCATCAGCCTGCAGCGCTCCATGCTTTGGCACGACAAGCTCGCTTTCATGCAGGATGCGATCAGCAAATCTCCCGGTTTCGGTACGCTCTACAACGAATTGGGCGGCATTTTGCTCAAGGATGATGAAACCGAAAGGGCCGCTGATGCTTTTGCAACGGCCGAAAGGTTGAACAAGCGAGCTTCAATGCATCTGTTGATCAAGGCCAACCTGATGGGAGTGGAGTTTGCCAAAGGTAACTATTCGGGGGTTCGGGAACGGTTTTACCAGACATTCAAGGAGAAGAAGGAAGCCCCTGCCGATTTTCTGCAACTGCTGCAGCAGGCTGACGGCAGGAGAATGACTTCGCTGTCCGGTCAGGAGAAAATCCTGCTGGCAAAAGATCTCCTGGAAACTCTGGATTTGCTCAATCGGAAACGGTATGATCCGTTCTGGCTTTACCGCAGCGGGCAGTTGTCACTAAGCATCGGCGATGAAGCAAAGGCCGCGGAGTTCTTCTCCCGCTCGCTCAAGGCTGCGCCGGCTGATGCCCATTACAGGAAGGCCACTGAAATTTACCTGCGGAAATTAGGACACACTCAGTGAGCGGACAATACTTGATCATGCTTCGCCCGGCACAGTGGCTAAAGAACCTGATGCTGTTATTTCCCCCGTTTCTTTCAGGACAGATTCTGCAGCCTGGAACCCTGGAACGGGGATTGCCGCTATTTGTAGCCTTTTGTCTGGTTTCCAGTGCAGGATATATCTTCAACGACCTTCTTGATCGCAAACGGGACATCATCCACCCGAAAAAACGGTTGCGCGCGATCTCGTCCGGAGCCGTAAGTGTCCGGAGTGCGTCGCTCTGTGCGGCCTTACTGCTGGTTTCCGGTTTGTTGCTTGCTGGCCGTTTTTCGCCCACCGTCCTTATGCTGCTAGCGGGGTACAGCGTCAATTCCCTTTTGTATTCCTTGGCGCTTAAATCCATGCCGTTGGTAGACCTGTTCAGCATCTCGGCTGGTTTCCTGATCCGCCTTCAGGCCGGTGGCGAGATGTTTGGTGTCCCGATCTCACCCTGGCTTTTTTTGACTGTCTTTCTGCTCGCCGTATTTCTCAGCACCGGGAAGCGTTTGAGCGAGTCGCACTCCCTGGGGGATGATGCTGGTGACCATCGTGCCAGTCTGGCCAGCTATCCGCCCGGTTTTCTCGCCGGGACCATGTACATGACCGGAAGTGCGGTGCTGGTGACCTACGCCATGTATGTGATACTGAAGCCGAATCTGGTTTTCACCGTTCCGCTTTGCCTGTTCGGACTGCTGCGCTACATCCTTCGGGTCAGTTCGGGGCAAAGTGGCGACCCGACCGAGTCTCTGCTCAAGGACTGGATACTCTTTGCGGTAAGCCTGGTATGGTTGCTGATGGTCATCTGGAGCATCTACCGGTGAGCCGGGTCTACGTCATCCTGGTCAACTGGAACGGTTGGCGTGATACCTTAGAGTGTCTGGAGAGCCTGCTGCTTCTTGAGTATGCCGATTTCAGGATCCTAGTCTGCGATAATGGTTCCACCGATGATTCGCTGCAGCAGATAAAGACCTGGGCTGGGCATCACCAGGTCGGCTTGATCGAATACCGGCGGGCAGAGGCCGAGTCAGGTGGCGATCTGGCAGCAGATCCAGTTCTGACGCTGATACGGAACCGGGAAAACCTCGGATTTGCCGGCGGTAACAACGTGGGGCTGCGTCATGGACTGGCGCGGGGAGATGCGGACTACTACTGGCTGCTCAACAACGACACTGTTGTGGAACCGGATGCCCTGACGCACCTGGTGGCCCGTATGCGGCAACATCCGAGGGTCGGTATTTCCGGATCGACCCTTCGCCTGTATCACAACCGCGAACGAACCCAGGCGCTGGGAGGCGGCTATTATTGTCGCTGGATCGGACTGCCTTGGCACTACGGCCGCTTTACCGGACGGGTTGGCAGGATCGATCGGCAGGAGCGGGCCGAGTCGCGGATGAACTACGTTGAGGGAGCCTCAATGGTAGTATCGCGCCAGTTCCTCCTGGAGGTAGGCCTGCTGAGCGAGGATTATTTTCTGTACTTTGAGGAGGCTGACTGGGCGATCCGCGCCAAAGGCCGCTTCACGCTTGGTTATGCGTCGCAGAGCATAGTGTACCACAAGGTGGGTGGCAGTATCGGCACCAGCAGTAATCCGGCCAGGAAGAGTTTTGTATGCGATTTCTACAACATTCGAAACCGCATATTGTTTGCCAGACGCCATCATCCAGCTACCCTGCCCAGCATCTATCTGGTACTGGTTGCGGAGGCGCTGCTCCGTGTTTTCTGTGGCAAGTGGGATCGGATCGGCATGATCCTGGGCCTGATGATTCGTGGTGGAGACAGCAGGGGAGTCCGGTCATGAGGATTTCAGTTATCACCATATGCCTCAATGCAGAAAAATACCTGGCACACCAGCTTAAGACGGTGGCCGATCAGAAATGGCACGATGTCGAACATATAGTCGTTGACGGCGGCTCAACAGATAGTACCCTCTCGATCATTGAATCCGCAGCGAAAATCTACCCCGAATTGCGTTGGACCAGCGGCCCGGACGCTGGCATCAGTGATGCCATGAACAAGGGGCTGGCCTTGGCAACGGGCCGGGTAGTTGCTTTTCTGCATGCCGATGATTGCTATGCGGACAACAAGACCCTCAGCCGGGTCGCCGGGATTTTCGAGGCGCAGCCGGACATTGAATGGCTGACCGGGGGCGTCCACTATGTCGACGATACCGGCACGATTGTGAAGAGTTACCGTCCCCGGCGCTGGTCATATCAGAGGCTTCTGCGCGGCAACATTCTCTTCCACCCGGCAACTTTCCTAAGGCGTCGGGCACTGGAATCCATCGGTGGGTTTGACACCTCCCTGCGCTTTACGATGGACTACGACCTCTGGCTCCGACTGGGCCGGCGCAGCGCTCCCTTCCTGGTGGATCTGCCGTTGGCCTGTTTCAGGGTCCATCCGGGAAGTACTTCGGTAAAACATGTCGATGCCGCTTTCAGGGAGGAGTTGCAGGTACGCTGTCGTTATCTCGATGGAAAGCCGCTACAGAGGGCTATGCATCTTCTCTACTACTATTTGAAGTTTCTGCCGAACCGTAATAGCGTAAGGGCCTGATATGATTTTCCTTGCCCATAAATATGGTCAACTCGGCAACCGCCTTGCCTATTTTCGAGTGTATCTATCTTTTGCCTTGGAACATAATGTCACAATCTTTGATCTTGCCTTTTATGAGTACTCTAAATATTTTAAAGGTGGAAATGCCAGTGTCATAGGAATCAACAGCATGTCTTCGCGTTTGCTACGGCAAACTTTGTTGAATCTGATTCAAACCGGTTTAATTAGTGAAGGGAACAGGTTGCTATCGACTGTAAAAGCCGATAGTGATGGACTTGTAAGACTCATTGACGATTCTGTAGCTCACAAGTGTGTTGACAGCCACGTAGTTATCTATGAGGGCTGGCCAGTAATAGATTGGAATATTGTCAAAAAACACGACGATACAGTGAGAAACTTCTTTATATTGGTTGATGGATTGGCCTCCAAGGTCAAATTGTTCGTCGACCAATTAAGAGAAAAAAGTGATATTTTGATAGGCATTCATATCAGGCAGGGTGATTATAGGCAATGGGAAGGTGGTAAACATTATTTCGAATCTACTGAATATGTCAGCATGATGATGAAGATACTTGAAATGCACAAGAATGCTGTGGTAAAATTTGTCATTTCAACACATGTAGATCAAGATTGGGATCTGTTTTCGGGGATTAATTATGTCAAATCTTCCGGCAATGCAGTTGAGGATATGTATATATTGGCTGCCTGCGATGAGATTTATGGGCCGCAAAGCTCTTTTTCCGGGTGGGCTTCTTTCTTTGGCAACGTGCCGCTTTGCTGGATCGAAGACCCGACAAATTTTACTCCGGCGCTGAAGGCACATGGCTAGTAGCTGGTTAACCACCCTGGATATCAGATGCTTTTGACCGATAATGCCCCAGCTGTGACTGTAGTCATCCCCTGCTATAACATGGGAGCATTCATTGGCGAGGCTGTAGAGTCCGTTCTGGCACAATCATTCAGGGCTTTTGAAATAATCATTGTAGATGACGGATCTGATGATCCTGAAACGATCAGCAAGCTCGATGAACTTGCAGCCAATGGTTTGATTTTGCTGCGCACCCGCAACTGCGGCGTGGCAGCTGCTCGCAACCGGGGGATTCAGGCAGCACGAGGCAGCTATATACTGCCACTCGACTCCGATGACCTGATCGAACCGCATTACCTGGAAAAGGCGGTCGGGGTGTTAGAGAAAAGCCCGGGGACAGCCATCGTCTGTTGCGACGCGGAGTTGTTCGGTGCTGCGTCAGGTGTACGGCGGCTTCCCGACTTTTCCAGAGAGCGCCTGCTCAGTGAGAACCTCATCTTTGCCTCGGCCCTGTTTCGCAAAAGCGACTGGCAAGCTGTGGGGGGCTACTGTACCGCCTTCAGATTCGGCTGGGAGGATTGGGACTTCTGGATCGCCATGACCAGGCGCGGCAGTCGAGTGGTACGGATTCCCGAGGCGCTTTTAAAATACCGGATCCGCCCGGACTCCCGCGACCGTTCCATGGCCCCGTGGCAGAAGGCAAGCATGATGCTGTTGATCATTTCCAGGCACTGCACCTCTTACCTGCGGTCACCCATGAGTTTGAAAAGGCTGATAATGAAAGCACGACCAATTGACGGAAGAAGGCCGTGACACGAGAAGAAACTATACAACCGGAACTGCTGATCGAGCCCAATCGCGCTGTCCTCCACTACTGGCGTGATGTCTGGAGGTATCGCGAGCTGTTCTGGTTCCTGGTCTGGCGGGATATTCTGGTGCGCTACAAACAGACGGTGATCGGCGTGTCGTGGAGCATCCTGAGGCCCCTGGTGACCATGCTCGCCTTCAGCGCGGTCTTCGGGTTGCTGGCCAAACTCCCTTCCGACGGGGTGCCTTATCCGTTGCTGGTCTTTGCCGCGATGTTGCCCTGGAACTTTTTTGCCAATGCTCTTTCGGAGGGAGCCGGCTCGCTGGTTGGCAATGCAAACCTGTTGACTAAGGTTTATTTCCCCCGCATCATCATCCCGGCCGGGAGCATCGTGGTCAGCCTGATAGATTTTTTCATTTCCGTGGTGATAATGGCTGTTCTCATGCTTTGGTACGATTATCTGCCGGACTGGAGGATCATCACCTTACCCCTGTTTCTTTTGCTGGCGACTCTTCCGGTGGCAGGAGCAGGCCTGTGGTTTGCTGCATTGAACGTCAGGTATCGTGACTTCAGGTATCTGGTCCCGTTCGTGCTCCAGTTCGGTCTCTACGTCTCTCCGGTGGGGTTTGCAAGCGGCATCGTCCCCGAAAAATGGCGTCTGCTCTACGCCCTGAATCCGATGGTGGGGGTGATAGATGGTTTCAGGTGGGCCTTACTGAACGGGGCTGCCGCTATCTACTGGCCGGGGCTCGCCCTTTCAACTGTCCTGTCTCTGGCGCTCTTGCTGTCGGGACTTTGGTATTTTCGAAAGACTGAACGTATCCTGGCTGATGTGATATGATGCTCCGGAACTTGATTCCTCCAGCGCCTTAGAGAGGCAAAATTGATGCTATGCAAGAGATATATACCCGGATTTCACACTCTGTCGTCGGCAGTTACCCCCACCAACTCTCGCTTCTGGCCTCTCTTTGCATCTCCGCGGCCCGTACGGACTAAACGAGTGGGCGTTAGATAAACATGTCCGATGCTATTGCCGTCGAAAATCTGGGGAAGAAATACACCATTTCTCACCGGCACCGTGAGGACCACTCTTCCATGCGGGACATGCTAAGTCACGGCATGTCCGCTCTGGGCAAGAAGCTGTTTCACCCCTTCACCAGTTCCCACTCCCCCGTTTCCGAAGAATTCTGGGCCTTGAGTCAGGTCTCCTTCCAGGTGAAACAAGGTGAACGAATCGGCATCATAGGCAAAAACGGCGCCGGCAAATCCACCCTGCTGAAAATACTTTCCCGCATCACCGAACCGACCACCGGCAGCGCCAGGATTAAGGGGAGGGTGGCAAGTTTGCTCGAAGTGGGCACCGGTTTTCACCCTGAGTTGACGGGGAGGGAAAACATATACCTGAACGGCGCGATCTTGGGGATGAGCAGGCAAGAGATCAGAAAGAATTTCGACCAGATCGTCGCCTTCTCGGAGATAGAGAAATTTCTGGACACACCGGTCAAGCGCTATTCATCCGGCATGTACGTGCGGCTTGCCTTTGCCGTGGCGGCCCATCTGGAACCCGAGATACTGATTGTGGACGAGGTGCTGGCGGTGGGGGACGCGGCTTTCCAGAAAAAATGCCTGGGCAAGATGGAAGAGGTCGGCAGCGAAGGCAGGACGGTCTTGTTTGTCAGTCACAACATGGCCGCCATCAAGTACCTGTGCGGTTCCGTCTTGTTACTGGAGGGCGGAAGAAAAGTGTCCGCGGGAAAGCCTGAACCGGTAATTGCACAGTATCTGGGTTCGGATAGCAGCGCCGACGATAACAGGTGTCTTGAAACGGTCTTGGAGCGGTCCGGCAATGGCAGGGTGATCTTTTCCGATTTCTTCGTGGAGGACGGGCACGGGAACAGGATCGCCAACGTACTGACCGGTGACGATGTGGTTTTTGTCTTTCGCATCAAGTCCGGACAGGCCAATCCAGGGCAAATAGACGTCGGATTTTCACTGCACAACCAATCCGGGGACACCCTTTCGGTACTTTACAGCTCGTACCAGAACTCCTTGTTCGAAGTCGATGCCTCGGGATACCTCGACATACGGTGCGCATTGAAGGAGTTTTCCTTTGCGTCAGGGAGGCTGGTTGTCAAGGGCAGGCTGCTGGTAAATGGTGAAGAGGCTGATTGGCCAAGAGTCCCGCTTGGATATGTCGATGTCGAGAACGGGGATTTTTTCGGTACCGGGAACCTCGGTTTTTCCGGCAACGTCAGCTTACTCGTAAAGGGCCAATGGAAATAGAATGATTGGTGAAATCATCAAAAGAATACTCCCCAAGCATGTCGTCTACGACATAGAACTGCCGTTCAGGGAAATGCTTCAAAGTGGCAGGCTGTCCTTTTCTCACGAGGGCGAGGATATCATCCTGGACCGATATTTTCAGGGCAGGGATACCGGTTTTTACGTGGATATAGGTTCCCACCATCCGATCAGGTTCTCCAATACGCACTTTTTTTACTTGAGGGGATGGCGTGGAATAAACGTAGATGCTCTGCCTGGAAGCAAAGATCTCTTCGACGAATTCAGACCCGGGGATATAAATCTAGAGGCGGCAGTTTCCGATGTCGAAGAGGTTGCGAAATACTACATGTTCAGCGAGCCGGCGTTGAATACCTTTTGCAAGACCGAAGCCGAGTACAAGGCGAGTCTGGAGAGCTGCGATCTGATCGGTTCGGTAGATCTGAGCACCTTGAGACTGGCGAAAATTTTGGATCAATACGTCGGGGACAACATTATCGATTTTATGTCTGTTGATGTCGAAGGTCTTGAGATGAATGTACTCAGATCCAATAATTGGGACAGGTACAGGCCGCAAATGGTTCTTGTTGAGCTTTTGAGGCATTCCTTCGATGAGGTGCTGTCCAGTCGACTCAACGCGTTTCTGAAATCCAGGGACTACGAGATAGTTGCCAAGACGCAGAGCACCCTTTTTTTCAGGGCGAGGTAGAGTTCCCGTCTGGATGCTTTACGGGAAGCTGCATCAACTGATACGCTTCGCGTCGCCGTTGTTTCCGGGATGTCCTTTCATTTGGACCTGCGCCTGGCGTACCGGTGTTGAGACTCATATTGTTGCCGATGCCAGGAGCCGGCATGTCTGCTTTTTCACGGCACTCGCCGAACAAATCCGCATCTCGCCTTGACATGAGGAGCTCGCAGAGGTTGCCCACGATGATGGCTCGGGTGGAAAGAGCGCTTAAAAAACTGTACGGGCAGTACCTGCTCAGCAGAGCCTCAAGAATCGTCCTCGGTGGCGTTCCCCAGGAATTGTCCGGGTGGAGCGTGACCAATCGCGACGTCCTGGACGTGACCGTGCGGGAGGATTTTGCCCGCTACTGGGAGCCGGGGACCAGGAAGGCTTTTTTTGCGGAGCACGTCTGGGAGCATCTGGAGGAATGGCAGGCAATCCGGGCCAACGCCAATTGCTTCGAGTTTCTCAAACCCGGAGGCAGGCTCAGGCTGGCGGTCCCGGACGGCCTTCACCCCGAGGCGCTCTACATCGAAAACGTGAGGCCGGGCGGGACAGGGGCCGGCGCCGAGGACCACAAGGTCCTTTACACCTACCGGACTCTGCTAGCCGGCCTTTCCCGGGTCGGATTCGATGTGGAACTTCTTGAATACTGGGACGAGGCGGGGAGCTTTCATTGTCGTCAATGGTCCGACCATGGCGGTCGAGTCAACAGGTCGAGCCGATTTGATCGCCGCAATGTGATCTCGCCGTTGTCGTATACCTCGCTCATTGTTGATGCCGTGAAGCCAGCCTGACGCTTCCGTTACGCAAGGAATCTTGATGCCGAAAGAAACCGTGGAACATATGCCGAAATTCAGCTTTGTCATGATCGTACTTAACGGGATGCCGTTCATAGAGTGCGCGCTCCGGGCCATTTACGCGGGAGCCCAAGAGATCGTTATTGTCGAGGGAGCTGTTGCCGACTGCATGTTTGCAGCCGATGCCAATGGCAGCTCTACAGACGGAACCGTCGAGGCGATCAAGCGCTTTCCCGATCATGAGGGAAAGATCCGGCTCTTCCAGGGGAAATGGCCTGAAAAGCTGGATATGCACAACAAGGCGCTGGAAGCTGTGAGCGGCGACTACGTCTGGCTGGTCGATTCCGACGAGATCTACCATGAAGCCGATATCGAGCGGGTACGTCAGTTGCTCCACGAAGATCCCACCATTGCCCGGGTCGACTTCATTCCCGACAACTTCTGGAAGGGGTTTGACTACACCTTCGTCTCCGCGAAATTCGCCGAGGACGATTACCACTACCGCCGGGTTTTTCGCTACTCTCCGGATGCCCGCTTTATTTCCCACCGGCCGCCGACCCTCTCCAGCCAGCAAGGAAGAGTGCTGAACGGGCGCGAGACCCGGGCCTTGCATATTTACCCGTATCACTACAGCTACGTGCTCTGGAATCAGGTCTATCAGAAGGTGGAGCTGTACCACCGCTACGGTTGGGGCAAGCAGTGGGGCATTGACCTCGATCTGTGGTTCCGCGATTTTTTCCTGCAGTGGAAGCCGGAAAAACGAGAAGAGCTTGAATCGGCCTTTGCGGTCTGGACCGGTGACGCTGCTTCCCGTAGCGTCCCTTTTACCGGGGAGCATCCGGCGGCAGTGGCGGGGCTGATCAGGGGCTTTTCCTGCCCGGACAGCGGGAACCTGTCCGGAATCGGCGAGGAAGAGGTGTGCGCCATCGTAGGTGCGGTTCCGTTTCAGAAGATGGTCTTGCGGGCCTGGGAACAGATTCAACTCGATGAGCCTCTGGTCAGGCGATACGGGCTGATTACCGATAACGTCGAGCACGGTGGCGGCCCCTTTTGGAATATCCATGTGGCGCTGGCTTTTCTCTCCCGGGTGCTTCGCCCGGAGAGCTATCTGGAAATCGGCGTGAGGACTGGCGGGTCCATGGTGCAGGTTCTTCATAACGCTGCGCCGCGCCACGCCATGGCCGTGGACCAGTGGTCCGGTGATTATGCGGGCATGCCCAATACCCTGTCTTTCACCCGCAGCCAGTTTGCCGATTACCAGCAGCGCTCGGGAAACCGTACCAAGATCCGTTATAGGCGCGGCAATAGTCATAAGGTCTTGAAAACCCTCATCTCCGAAAACAGGCGTTTTGACCTGATCACCGTTGATGGTGACCATACCCGGGATGGAGCCTGGGAGGATCTGGAGGATGCCATAAAGCTCCTGAGCGATCGCGGTGCCATTGTTTTCGACGATATCATACACGTGTCCCACCGTGATCTCTATACTCTCTCCCACCGCCTCAAGCTGAAATACCCTCAGTTTTCCGTGTTGGTTAACTCATCGCAGGACAACGGCTGCACGATCTTCCTGAAAAATATCGATATTGCAGAGGCCCTCTCCCGCGGTCGGAGGATGGTCGCCCGTACCATCCGCGTGGCCGGCGAGGAGCCGCAGGCACCGGATGCCAACCTGACCAGTATTGACCGGCACTCCTCGTTTGCCCGCAGCATTGCCGATCTGTTCGAGCAGGTCCGTCCCGAGCGGATCATCGAAACCGGTACTTTTCACGGCGAGGGCACTACCCGGATCATTGCCTCCTGCCTGGTGGACCTAAAGCTGGAAAAAGCCCGGTTTCTCTCGATCGAATGCAATCGGCAGAACCTGACTCTGGCCCGGGCCAATCTGGCAAAAAGCGACTTGTCGGACCGGGTCGAACTGGTGTACGGGCTTTCCGTACCGCGCAGGCTTCTCCCGTCACGGGAGGTCATCGAAGAGAAGCTGGTCCACAACATAGGTGGCGATGGGATTTTCGTAGATCATGATGCAGCGGAGCGTACCCAGCGCTATTATGCCGAAACCGGCTTCAGGGCCATTCCCGAGGACCGGCTTGGTCATTGTCTCGCTTTGTTTAACGGTGCACCCGACTTCGTGCTGCTCGATAGCGGCGGCCATATGGGAAACATCGAATTCAACCATCTTCTTGAACAGTTGCGGGTTCCCTGCCATGTCGCACTCGACGACATCAACCACGTGAAGCATGCCCGCAGCTTCCGGCAGATTCTCAAGGACCCCCGCTTTAGCTTGACCGTGGCGGCGCCTGAAAAGTTCGGGTTCTGCATCGCCCGGTTCGTTCCGACCGCGGCTGGAGGCCCCAAGCCGCCGAAGCGAATCCTTTGGATCAGGACCGATGCCATAGGCGACACTGTCCTGTCCCTTCCGGCGCTTGCCCGGATCAGCGAAGCCGATCCGACCGCCTGGATCAGCGTACTTTGCCAGGAGCATGTCGCCGAACTCTATGCCGCCTGCCCCTTTGTGGACGAAGTTCTCACCTTTGAGCGTCGCCGCGCTCAGGAGAATGCAGGCTACCGCAAGGTAATTGTCGCCCTGCTGCGCGACTTGAGGGCGGATATCTGCATCACGCCTGTGCTTTCCCGCGATGACTTAACGGACAGCTTTGCGTTTGGCAGCAGGGCCAAACAAAGAATCGCCTTTGACGGTAACGACTGCAACATCGATCCGGACCTGCGGCGCAGCAATAATCGCTATTACACGAGGATCGTTGCGGCGGCGGCGAGCGGTATCCGCCTGGAAAAACGCCTGTACCAAGCGCTTCTCGCGGAGCTGAATATTCCGGTGGGCGGGCTTGATCCACAGATGTGGCTGACCCTTGAAGACGAAGAATATGCCGCGAAAGTCATGGAGGAGCAATGTCTTGATCCGGCCAGAACCGTTGCCTTTTTTCCGGGGGCGCAGGACAGCCATCGCCATGGCCGGGAATACGGGGCAGCGCTGGAGGATTTCTGCGGATCATCGGGATATGCCGTGGTTGCCCTGGGCAGTATCCTCGATCGTGAAATTGTCCGGCACAACAGTAACGGTTATCCCTTCCGGGTCGTCGATCTCACCGGGAAAACCACCATCCGTCAGGCCGCGGCAATCATCGCCCGGTGTGCCGCTGCAGTGGGGGCTGAAACCGGGCTTGCCCACGTTGCCGCTGCGGTCGGCACGCCTCACGTGGTTCTCCTGGGAGGCGGACATTTCGGACGTTTCATGCCCTATGCGGCGACAACAACAGCGGTAACGGTGCCGCTTGAGTGTTTCGGGTGCAACTGGCACTGCAGGTTTCCCAAGTATTTCTGTATCAGCGGAGCAACCAGCCGGTTGATAAGTGCAGCACTGCGCCTTGCCGTCGGAGCCGACAGCGAACGTCCCCGCATCGTTGCGCTCGGATCCTCCTGCTGGCCGCAGGATGCAGGCCTCCCTCGGTGGGACCTTGGCCGGTTGCACGAGTCGGACCTGGCGGTAACCATCACGGTCCTCGAGAGCGATGGGGAAATGTTCACGCATCTTCATGGTCCGAACGCTGAGGACACCAGATGTGAGACGAAGGATTCTCTGACACCCGTTTCCGAAGTGGATATGGATTTGCTGCTGGCACGCAGCGGGTTGGAGACGGAGATGAAACCCTTTAGCTATCTGGTTCAGGCATTGTCCGGGCGCCTGGGCACCGGGGGGACCCGAGCGGCTCTGCTGGAGAGCATCGGCTATCTCAAGAGGTGGTTGCGGGAGCAAAGGAACTGATGCCAACAGAAAAAGAGCCAGTCGCAGGAGCAAAACCGATCGTGTCGGTGGTGATCGGTTCGTACGGCCGCTGCCAGTTTCTGAAGCGGACGATCGTGAGTGTCCGAGAGGAACTGGAGCGGGCCTCATTGTCTGCCGAGATCATAGTGGTTGACGGTGGCTCAAGTGACGGTTCCTTGAACTGGTTGATGAAACAAAAAGACACCATCACCATTGTCCAGCACAATCGCGGTGACTGGGCAGGCAAGGCGATCGAACGGCGTTCATGGGGGTATTTCATGAACCTTGGCTTTAAATGCGCCCAAGGGAAATATATCTGCATGCTGAGCGACGACTGCCTGGTGGTGCCGGGGGCGATCGGAAACGGCGTGCAGTTGTTCGATGCCGGACGTGAGGCCGGCGAGAAGATCGGTGCCGTCGCTTTCTACTGGCGCGATTGGCCCACCGATCAGCGCTACCGTGTCGGCCTGACCTTTGGGGGCCGGATGTTCGTTAACCACGGTCTTTATCTCAACGAGGCGCTTCAAGCGGTTGGTTATGCCGATGAAGACAAATACCTTTTCTATCACGCCGACGGTGACCTCTGTCTTAAAATCTGGCAAGAAGGCTATTCCTGCACGGATTCACCCGACTCGTATGTCGAGCACTACGCCCATGCGAATGTGCAGGTGAGGGATACCAATGCGGCATTGCAGAAAGCCGACTGGGACGCCTATGTCCGTACTTGGGGTTCCCTTGGAAGGCCGGACCAGGATTGGCTGCTGAACGACTACCGGGACACGGATCTTACCGTAAAGAAATTTCCCCTGAAGTGGTTCTGGAGTAACCGATGAAGCTTCACCTGGGCTGCGGCCAGCGACACCTCGAAGGGTACCTCAATATAGATTTCCCCTTGTCTTCCCACACGGCACAGACGACGAGCGTTGCCGACCTCCACGCCGACATCACCACGCTTTGCTATCCGGCCCAAAGCGTGGAGGAGGTGCGCCTGCATCACGTGTTCGAGCATTTTCCGCGGCCGGTCGCCTGCGGCCTTCTGGCCTGCTGGTTCTCCTGGCTCAGACCGGGCGGAGTGCTTCATCTTGAAGTTCCTGATTTTTCGCGAACCGCCACGGCGATTTTGAACCCGTTCAACTCCTTCAGAAAACGGGCAGTGGCAGAGCGGCATCTTTTCGGTTCCCACGAGGCCTCCTGGGCCGTTCACCGTGAGGGCTACACGCCGGCCATGCTGAAGACGATGCTGGCACAATTCGGGTTCCATGCCGCTTCGGTCACGAAGAACTCATGGCGCGGGACCTTCAATGTCGAGGTCGTTTGCTCCAGGGCGGCAGGTTCACCGACCAAAGCGGAGTTCGTCCCGCGGGCCGCCGGCTACCTGCAGAACTTCCTCGTCGATTCCGGTGCGTCGGAGATGCTGATCCACGCCGTCTGGATGGCGTCGTTTTCGGAACAGCTAGAAAAGGGTTGGGCCCGGTGACGACTGTTTCCGTGATCATTGCCACCTGGAACCGGTCCGCATCGCTTGAGCGCGCTGTTCGCAGCGCCCTTTCCCAGAGCCATCCACCGCTGGAAGTGCTGGTCTGCGACGACGGATCGACCGACGACACGGAGCAGGTGGTCCGCTCCTTTGGCGACAGTCGGGTCATCTGGCTGCCGGGGGAGAGGGCGGGCCGGCCGGCAATCCCGAGGAACCGGGGCATTGGCAACAGCAGGGGAGAATGGCTCGCGTTTCTGGACGACGACGATGTCTGGCTGCCGGAGAAACTCGAAATTCAGCTTCTGGAAGCAGCGCGCCAGCCATGCCGGGCGGTCTGCTCGGATGCCTGGAGGGTAAGGCCGAGCACGGCGTCAGGTGCGGAAACGCTGATCGGGGGGCATGGCAGGGTGTTGACTTTCAATGCGATGTTAGCCGGCAACCCGGTCATATGCAGTTCGATGATGCTGAAGAGGGAAGTTGCTGCAGCCACCGGAGGTTTTCCCGAGCGGCAGGAGCTTGCCGCCATCGAGGATTACGCCTTGTGGCTTAGAGTGGCTGATGTCACCGATATTGCCTATCTGGCTTGCCCCTTGATCAGTTATACAGACGATCCCGGCGCGAGCATACGCAGAAACGGTGTCACTGTCTTTCGTCAGCGACAGCTCGTGATGGACAGCTTTATTGCCTGGAAACGCGATAACGGTTGGTGGTCTTCTCTCAATTACTGGAAGGTAAGGGCGCTTATAATTCGTGAGCGACTCGCTCTATGTCGTGCCGAAAGCAAATAATGTCATTGGAATTCATGTAATGCCTATTTATGTCTCAGTTTCGGACATCCCCAACTCATTACACTGAGGCAACAAACGATGGATCGGTTGAAAAAGATAGGTTTTCACCTGTCGGAAAATACACGCTACGTTTGGCTTGGGCTGGTTTGTGTCTGGGCACTGATATTCACACCACATCTGCTTCACAGCGGGTTCGTTTCTGATGACTGGGGTGTTGTGAGGAGCGGGCTCACCATTGCGGGGTTCTGGGATCTGTACGCCTCGTGGTTTCCTCTGTTTTCCAACCGGCCTGCGGCACCTCTCATCTTGTCGGTGTTCTCCAAGTTGTGCGGCGGCGAGCCGGGCGGCTACATCATTGCCAATCTGGTCATGTGGCTAGCGGGCCTGATCATCATTGCCCGGGTGTTACTCCGGTTCTTATCGATCCGTTTCGTCGTGATATTTCTTTCCTTGGCGAGCTTTCCGTCCATAGCGTCAACGGTTCTTTTTTCCGTCGGCATGCAGCTGGTCGGTGTTGCCAGCATCTTATTCTGGGCAATATCACTGTATCTGCTGGATTGTCACCTGACTAAGCAACGCTACGTTTATCTGATAGCCTCGTACTTCTTTGTCCTGTTAAGCTTGCTGACATACGAGATCATCCTGCCGTTTCTTGTCATCAGCATGCTGTATCCTGCATTGTTCGATTTCGAGTTCCGAAAAGCTGCTGTCAAAAACCACGTCAACAAGTACATACTCCCGACATTCCTGCTTCTGGTAGCCATCTCATTATTTCAGACAATAATCATGCCTTTTTTCATGCCGGTGTACTCGAGACTTTCCCCGGGCTCTTTGAGCAGTTGCCTGGCAAGCCTCATGTCCTGGTTCTGGGCATTGCTGGTGGATTTTCCGATTTTGCTGGTGGATGCACTGCAACGGGTTTTCCTGACCAACTACAATGAATTCAATCTGGGCATCGTCTCGATTGTCGTTGCAGGTGTATTTGCATTTCTGCTGTTTGGAACCAGCCGTTACAGACAAACGGGAGCCCCGGCTGGTAAACGACCGGACATCGGCATGAAGTATCTGCTGCTCTGCATCGCTGTACTTGCGTTACTCTCCGCTTCTTTCCTATTCATGCTGTCAGGGGCGAGTGCGCATGTCGGTGGCTATGCCAATCGGGGCATGACCTCCACCTGGATACTTCTTGCGTTGGTTGTTGCCATCGTTTCAGAGATCTACTGGCGCCGTGTTTTCAGCCTGTTCGTTCTGACCTTGATAGTGCTCAATGCCTGCTCCTTCATGCTGCAGAGAGAGAATTATGCCAACTCCTGGACTTTGCAAAACGAGATCGCCCGATCGCTGGTAAAAACGTTCAGAGAGGCAAAGGTGCCGCTAGAGAAAGCGACCGTGTTAGCGCACGTTCCTCCTCATGTCCCCTCCAGTTACAACAATGAAGAGGTTTTCCTGAACTCCTGGGACCTGAGCGGCGCTTTATGGTTTGCGGATCACAGCTTCAGCATGAACGCAATGCCCCTGAATCCGGGCACCGTCAAGCATCTGAGCCTAACATCGGACGGCGTGAGTTTAACTTACTGGAAGTCGGATTTTTCCAATTTCTGGTTTTACGAGTACAACGCGCGCTTCGGGAATGACAAATTGTCCAGGATTTCGGATATGTCAGATATGAAAGCTGTTGCTGAACAGGTTTCCAATGCCAAATTCAACGTTTGGCCCTTGTCCGTTCCTGTTCGGATCAGAGAAGCGCTCAATAATCATATTAATGTTGTCATGCTGGGAATCGTCCTTTGCATTTACCTGAGTGCTTGTCTGGTTTTTTTCCGGCGAAGGAAGCATGTCGGCAGTGTTACCGTCTCGGGAAGTTGCTGCCGAGTGTGCGGCGGCATCCTGTTTAACAGGCTGAAAGATTCAGATGTTTCCACTGAAGATATCACCCCTGCTGATTTCAAAGTGACCGATAGTAGTTACGGCGCCACTTGTGCTATTGAACGCTGCGCCGGGTGTGGATTTCTGCAGAGTGACTGCAGTGACGTATTAAGCTACTATCAGCTGATGGAAGACCCGGAATATGAGTCGGGACGGCTGGCGAGAATCAGGCAGTTCAACGATATCCTGAAAGAGTTGTCCCGCTGGAAGACCGGTGGAAGACTCCTGGATGTCGGCGCCGGCACAGGCATGCTGGTCGAGCAGGCTCTGGCTTGGGGTTTCGAGGCCCAAGGCATCGAACCGTCTGAATGGATGGCCCTGCAGGCGGAGAAAAGGGGGCTGCCGGTCATTGCGGGGACTCTGCCCGACCAGCGTGTCGCGGGTCCTTATGGTGCTATTACCCTGCTGGATGTCATCGAGCACGTTTCCGATCCCTCCGGAACACTGGCCCGCATTCATGACCTGCTGGAACCTAGTGGCTATCTCCTGCTCACTACTCCAGATGTTGATTCATTCGCTGCCAAGGTGATGGGAAAACGCTGGTGGCATTTCCGGATTGCCCATATAAGTTATTTCAACTCTGAGACGATAGATCTTTTACTGCAACGGAGCGGTTTTGAAGTCGTTCAGATCAGGCGGACCGGTTGGTATTTCGAACTGTCATACCTGGTAGAGAGGCTGATCGTGTTCATCCCCGGGGTTTCATCCTTTCCCTTGCCCAAGATGGTTTCCAAGATCATAGTGCCACTGAACTTGTTCGACTCCATGCTGCTGGTCTGCAGGAAGAAATCGTGATGCTTGCCGCCTATATAGAACTGGCGAGAATATCTCACTGGATCAAGAACGTCCTGGTCTTGCCCGGGATTTTCATAGCCCTTATGATGGGGTTGCCACTGCCTGACGGGTTGTTGTTTGACCTGCCGATCGGCTTTCTTGCCATCGGCTTGGCTTCATCGGCCAATTATGTTATCAACGAATGGCTCGACGCTCCCTACGACAAATACCACCCGTTAAAAAAGCACCGACCGTCCGTGATCGGGCGCGTCTCGCGTAGAGGTATCTATCTTGAGTACGTTGCGCTGAATTTCGGTGCAATAGGACTCTCCACCCTGTTGAACAGGATGTTCTTGTACAACATCTTATGGCTGCTTCTGATGGGGTTAGTCTACAATGTGAGGCCGCTACGAACAAAGGAGAAGCCTTTCCTGGACGTTCTGAGTGAATCTATCAACAACATTATTCGCTTCATGTTGGGTTGGTCGATCATTACAACAGTCTATCTGCCCAGCTCCAGCATATTGGTCAGTTACTGGATGGGAGGCGCTTTCCTTATGGCAGTCAAGCGACTTGCGGAATATAGATACATTGGCGATCCGGAAATTGCCGGCCTTTATAGGAGATCGTTCAAATACTACACGGAAGATAAACTGATCATATCCATGCTCTTCTATGCCATGATGTCCTTGTTCTTCTGGGGAGTTTTCCTGGTCAAGTACAAGATTGAATTTATCGTCAGTGTGCCTTTCTTCGCGGTATTGTTCTGTTGGTACTTGAAGCTGGGTTTGCGGCACGATTCGGTGGCCCAACGACCCGAAGGCCTTTACAAGGAATACGGCCTACTCCTTTACTGCATATCCATAGGCGTGCTGTTGTTCTTGCTTACCTTTTCAGAATCGCCCGCTCTTCATGTTTTTTTGAGGACCGATCTGGTACCAACGAAATGAATTCAGCCACATCGCCACGCTCAAGTGAAAAGTTTCCAGCCTCTTTGGAAAAAGTCCGCGGGGTCATTCTGGATCTCGACGGGACTCTTTACGACCAGAAACGGCTGCGTCTCAGGATGGCATCGGAGCTGATCCGGCATTATCTGTTTCGTCCCTGGCTCTTGAAAGAGGTGTTGATCCTTTTTCATTTTCGCCGGCATCGCGAAATGTTAGCCGAAGCTGGGGCAAGTGACGTATCCAGGCAGCAGTTCGTCGCCACGGCGGGAAGATGCAGTTGCAGCGTGGAACAGGTCGAGAGCGTGGTACAGAAATGGCTGTTCCTGCGCCCCTTGCCGTATCTGGCTTCGTGCCGTTATCCGTTTGTCGATATCTTATTGTCATGGTTGTCGAATCAGCAGATAATGGTGGCAGTGCTCTCTGATTACCCTCCTGAAGGTAAGCTTAAGGCACTTCGTCTGGGAGATGTTCCATGCTACTCATCTACAGACTCTTGTATCGACAGACTCAAGCCGGATCCAGCCGGGCTACTGCATATCTGTCAGCGCTGGAATTTGTCGCCGGGCCAGTGTCTGGTGATCGGCGATCGTGATGACCGCGATGGGGAGGCTGCCCGGCGTGCAGGTATGCACTATATCATTGCGAACAACGGTTTGGATTTCGCAAGGATTGGCCAGTTGCTCGAATTGTCTCCGGCAAGACTGTAAAAGGCACGTTATCGGATGAACCGGAATCGATGCAGAAGGTTAATGCACTGTTTTTTACCCGGCAGCGTCCATGTCCCGGAGGATTTATTCGCAAGCTGAAAATACTTCATACCGTGGAATCATATGCTCCCGCAATGAACGGGATGTCGGAGGTCGTGAGGCAGTTATCGGAGAGGCTCGCTGTAGTCGGCCATGAGTTGACAGTGGCGACTGGCGTGGCGTCTGAAAGACCTGGCATTGATCTCCATGGCGTCAGGGTCGTCGAGTTTGATGTATCAGGTAATGCCGTGACAGGCCTGTGTGGAGATGTTGCATCATACCGGAAGTTCCTGCTGGATTCAGACTTCGACGTGGTGACCAATTTTGCTGCCCAGCAGTGGGCGACCGACATCGCTTTGCCGCTGTTGCAAAGGATATCCGGGCGCAAGGTCCTTGTTCCGACCGGGTTTTCAGGTCTTCACTCCCGGCGATACCGGGAGTACTATCGCAAGATGCCGGAGTACATGAACCGGTACGACATGAACGTCTTTTTGTCCGACAGTTACCGCGATGTGTCATTTGCCCGGCGCCACGGCATAACCAGAGAGGTGCTGATTCCCAACGGCGCAGCCGCCGAGGAGTTTTCCGTACCGCTGCCGGATGTCCGTTCCAAACTAGGTGTCGCCGAGGACCATTTCCTGATCCTGCATGTCGGTTCCCATACCTGGTTCAAGGGGCACGAAGAGGCGATGGAGATATTCGGGCAGGCAGACATGCGGGATGCGATCCTGCTGATTGTCGGCAACGAAGCTCAGGGCGGTTGCGGAACTCTCTGCCGGGAACGGGCGAAGCTGCTAAACGGCTCTGCAAGGTTTAGGACCGACCGCAAGCGGATTATTGTTACCCCGCTGACACGCGCCGAAACGGTGTCAGCCTACCATGCAGCGGATCTGTTCCTGTTTCCCTCCAATATCGAGTGTTCACCCATCGTCTTGTTCGAGTGCCTGGCGTCAAGGACTCCGTTTCTGGTGACCGATGTGGGAAACAGCTCCGAGATCATCGCCTGGTCCGATGGAGCCGGGTTGCTGCTCCCCTCACGCCGGCCGCCCTTTCTGCCGCGTTACGGAACCTTTCGGGAGCGCGTTGGCGAAAAAATCCGGATCATTCTAGGCCGGGCCGATGACTTCGCCGCTGTGCACCCGAAGCTGCGTGGATCGTCAGCATTGCTTTCAGCATTGTACCGGGATGCTGACGGACGCAAAGAGATGGCACAAAAAGGTTTCCTGGCCTGGCAGAAGCGTTTTACCTGGGAAGCGGTCGCAATGGAGTATGAATCGCTCTATCGCAGCCTGGTCGAGGGGAATCCATGAATATTCGTTCAATAGCCGGGTTGTTTCTCCCTGATAAGCCTTTCGTGGACACTGTCCGCAACGACGCCGCCGCCTTGCTCGAAATTGATAACTGGATCCTTTCCCGTTTTGTGGTGGAGCGCCTGCTTCCAGTGGTGGGTTTTCACCCGTTCCCTCTCAACGAGCTGATGTTAATGACCGCGGCGGTCTGCCGTATCAGACCCAGCCACATCCTCGAGTGGGGCACCAATATCGGGGTATCTGCCAGGATTTTTCACGAAACCTGCAAGGCATTTTCCCTCGATTCCGAAATCCACAGCATCGACCTGCCTGACGATGCGCGGCATGAGGAGCATCCAGGCACGCAGCGAGGCCGGCTGGTGCGGGGCATTTCGCAGGTACAACTGCACCAGGGCGATGGACTTGACGTCGCGCTCTCCATCCTTGCAGCTGAACCTTCTCCAGCCAGACCGTTGTTCTTTCTCGACGGCGACCACAGCTACCAGTCGGTCTATAGCGAACTTTCCTCGGTCATCGCCCTGGTTCCCACCGCCAGCCTCCTGGTTCACGATACCTTCCACCAGTCGGAGGAATCCGGGTATAATACCGGCCCGTACCGGGCTGTGCAGGATGTTCTTCGGGAAACCGGTGCGGTGTTTCAAGTCGTTTCCCAAGATCTCGGTCTTCCTGGCATGACGTTATTGTGGAAGCGGATCTGAGGCGGCCGTCATGATCATCGTCAATCTAATGGGTGGACTGGGCAACCAGATGTTCCAGTATGCGGCAGGCAGAAGCCTCTCGCTCAGACACCAAACGGCGCTGAAGCTGGATCTGTCCTTTCTGGAGGGAGACCAGACCGGCAACACTCCGCGTACCTTCGAACTGGACCGTTTCAACATCAGCGCCCAAAAGGCATCACCCCGGGAAGTCTCGCAGATGAGCGGCAGACAACTCCCAGTGCGTGACAGATTACGGAACCGTTTTTTCAAAGCCGGTATCAAAGGCACTCTGTTTCGCGAGAAGCAGTTCAATGTGCATCCGGAATTTTTCCTTCTTCCGGACAATGTATACCTGGATGGATACTGGCAGTCGGAAAGTTATTTTCTCGAATACAACGAGATACTCCGTGAGGAGTTCACCCTGAAGACACCTCTTTCGGGGAGATGCCTTGGTCTTGCCGACGAGATTCAGTCTGTGAACGCAGTTTCTATGCATATCCGTCGCGGCGATTATGTGTCCGACCCGATAACCAGGGCGGCCCATCATGTATGTGACCTTGATTACTATCGCAGAGCCGAAGAAGAGATATCGAAATCAGTTCGGGCTCCCCATTTCTTCGTGTTTTCTGATGACCCGGATTGGGTCGCGGCCAACCTGAAATTGCGTTATCCGACGCGGTTTGTCAGTCACAATCAGGGCATGGCCCACAAGGACCTGAGATTGATGAGCCTGTGTCGACATCATATACTTGCAAACAGTTCTTTCAGTTGGTGGGGAGCATGGCTCAACCCAAGACCTGACAAGATCGTTTGTTCGCCTGGAAAATGGTTCAATGAGTGGCAGGCAGATACCTCTGACCTGATTCCGGACGCATGGTTAAGAATAGAGTGATGGAGGCGCTATGTGTGGAATTGCCGGCATAATAGCCCCGCAGGTAAACAGGTACCGTGACACCATCCAGAGGATGACAAGCACCCTCGCCCATCGTGGCCCTGACGATTCCGGCATGCACTTCTTCGAGCGATGCGACCGCCGTCTCTCGACTTTCAGATGCCCCAAAGGCTCATAGTATGCCTTCTCTTAAAGTAACAGTCTTAATGTCCGTATATAACGCCGAAGAATATCTCACGGTTGCAATTGACAGTATATTGCAGCAGAGTTTTGCCGATTTCGAGTTTCTGATCATCGACGATGGCTCGACGGACAACAGCGTCAGGCTTATTCAAAGCTATGCCGACCCCCGTATCCGTTTGATCCGGAATGACCGCAATCTGGGCTTGGCGGCATCTTTGAATATGGGTCTCCGGCTTGCCAAGGGCGACTATATCGCAAGAATGGATGCCGATGACATCAGCAGACCTGAAAGACTCGCCCACCAGGTCCGATTCCTGAATTCCCATCCGGCTGTTGGAGTTTGCGGCAGTTGGGTTCGACTGTTCCCGGGTTTGAATAACTACGTCTGGAAATTTCACAGGAACTTGCAAGATATACGGTGCAGGCAGTTCTACAAGGTGGGTGTTGCACATCCGGCGGTCATGCTGCGCAAGAAGTTCTTTGCCGATAACGGGCTGCTTTATGATCCGGCCTATCCTTTTTCACAGGATTACGAATTGTGGGGACGAGCCATCCGGTATATGGAGTTTGCCAACATCCAAAAAGTGCTGCTGGATTACCGCATCGGTCCTGGCCAGGCATGTTCACGAAACCGAGCCGAGCAAGCGGCCGAAGTAGCGCCGCTTCGTCTGCAGCGGATGCAGGAGTTGGGTGTCGAGCCGACCCCGGATCAGCAGCTGCTGCACGAGGCGATCATGAACGACACCCTGCCCACGGACCAGGAGTCCCTTGCCAGGGCGGAGACGTGGTTGCTTCGCATCGATGCGGCGAACAGGGAGGCGGCCGTATATCCGGCGCTCCTGTTCACACGGCATATGTGTTATCTATGGTTCGAAATCTGCTGCAGATCCTTCGATGCCGGAGTCTGCACGTGGGGGAGGTATCGCCGCTCCCCGCTGCTTCAAGTGGCCCCATATTCTGTCCTGCAGCAGATGCATTTCGCCGCTGGCTGGCTGGCGCGTCGCTTGAAAAGAAAACGTGCCACGTTGTGAGGTGTCTATACCTGTCACCGCTGAGGAACTTCGAGCGCATCCGTTACACAAACCGATCTTCAGGGTGCCTGGCAGTTTTGGGCGGAGAGAAAGGGATTCCATCTGATGTCAGTTGCCAAAATACCTAAAATAGCAATTATCGGTCCCTCGGCGCCACCCTTTGGATCCGGCGGGGTGGCAAGCTCACATTATCATCTATATCGCTGCCTTCGAAACAGGGGGCTCGATGCGGTTTTGCTGACCTTCAACGAGCGGGAAAGAGGGAGCGCAGATCCCGAGATACTCCGCTTCGGTGCCTCTTCGCGCGAGAAGGCCCTTCTGGCGCTATGCTCGGCGCTGTATCTGAAAGCGAAGGGGTCACGAAAGCTTGCCTACCATCTGATCGACATACTGGTGTCCATTCCCGGGGTGCTGCGGATGAACAGGGCGCTACGTCAACTGAAACCGGACCATATCATAATTCCCGACCACTGCGGCCCCGGGCTGTTCCTCGAAAAGGGGAGGTCACGGTTGACCATGGTGGCCCATCACAATCCCGCCAGGTTCGCCGGCAATCCGCTGCTGGGAGATTTCTGCCCGATCGACGTTCAGCAGGCGGTTCTTCTGGAACAGCGCGTTCTGAGCAAGGTAGATGCAGTCATTGCACCCTCGCGCTACATGGAGGGCGTTTTCAGAGACACCTTTTGCTTTGACGGGCCTGTTGCGATGATTCATAATCCGCTCGATCTGTCCTTGATCGAGCAGGTCGAGAAGAAAGATCTCCGCGCAGAACTCGGTTTGCCGGCGGATTCACCGTCGGTGTACATCCCCTCCGCGGGCAGCAGGTTCAAGGGGGAGCGTTACGTCGGGGAAATCATCAGGAAACTGGCCGGAGCCTGTACCGGCATGCTGGGCTTCTACCTCTCCGGCAACCTGTCGGCGGAATTGACGGAAGAACTCCGGATACTTCCCGCCAACGTCAGGGTATTCTCGCCCGGTCATCTGGATCACGGCGGCAACCTGGCTCTGGTGAAAGCATGCAACTTCGGTGTTTCACCTACCCTGATCGAGAATTTCAGCATGGCCATTCTCGAAGCAAGCTTCTGCGGTTTGCCGATGGTTGTCTTCAGGACAGGGGGGACCGGCGAGATAATTTCCGATGGCGCAAACGGATTCTGTGTACCCTGCCCGGATATAGACGGGCTTACCGCTGCTGCCGGACGGCTTTTGGAGGACGGGTACTGCCGGGAGATGGGACGCTTTGCATACCTTTCTGCTCGGGAACGCTTTGACGCGGAGGCGATTGTCGACAGCTATCTCGCATTTTGCGGCATTGATGGTGGCAAGGGGGAGGCTGTTATGGGAGGTGACTATGGATCGGATGAGCCTTGATTCCGAGCGGGTACTGGACTCGGTAATCCGGGAATTGCTTGATGATCCCGTGGATCTGCTCCTGATCGGCGACAGCGAAGGGGAATCCGCCTACCTCGAACACTCGCGCTGCTCTTACCTGCGCACAGTGCAGGATATCGTGGGGATAGTCGATAAACTGGCGCTGGAGCGTCGTGCCGTTCGCATTCTCGAGATCGGGGCCTATCTCGGTGCGGTGAGCTGCACCCTGGCGCGGCTGGGCTTTTCCGTGACGGCCCTTGATATCCCCGAGTTCATGGCCAATGAAAGGCTGAAGCTCCGCTACGCGCGCTACTGCGTTTCAACCCTATCCGCAAACCTGCGCGACTATTCGGTTCCCGCTGAATCCGGTGCTTTTACCATTGTCATTATGTGCGAGACGCTTGAGCACCTGAATTTCAACCCTCTCCCGGTGCTGGCCGAGGTCAACCGGGTCCTTGCGGCAGATGGGTACCTGTATCTGGCACTTCCCAATCAGGCTTCCCTGGTAAACAGGGCCAAACTGCTGACAGGGCGCTCCATCCACAACCCGGTCAGTGATTTCAGTGCTCAGCTCAGCCGTGAGAGCAACATGATCGTCGGAATACACTGGCGCGAATATACGGCGCTGGAAATGGAGGAACTGTTAGCTTTGCAGGGATTTTCCATCATCAGCCATGATTTTTTTACCACGCACCGGGCAAGTTTTCCTGCGCGTCTCATGTATCTGCTGTTTCCCCGACTGAGGGTCAACCAGACCATGGTTGCCCGAAAAGCGGCGCAAACCACTACAGCTTTTCATTTTCACCAGGCAACGAGGTAACGGTCGATGACACTTAACGACACGGAATTCGAAACGCCGATTGCACTGCTGATCTTCAATCGTCCTGACACGACGAGGCTGGTCTTCAATGCCATCCGGGCCGTTCGTCCCCGGCGGCTTCTGGTTGTGGCGGACGGTCCCCGTCCCGGCCGGGCGGGAGAGGAGGAGCGCTGCCGGGAGGCCAGATCGGTCATCGATGGCGTGGATTGGGATTGCAAGGTCGACACGAACTACGCGGACGCCAATCTCGGCTGCATGCGACGGGTCTCCAGCGGTCTCGACTGGGTGTTTCAGCAGGTTGACGAGGCGATCATTCTGGAAGACGACTGTCTGCCCCACCCGTCATTCTTTCCTTTTTGCCGGGAACTTCTCGAGCGATACCGACACGAACCGCGCATCGCCCAGATCAGCGGAGTCAACTTCCAGTTCGGCCACCGGAAAATGTCGAGTAGTTACTACTATTCGCGCTATAACCATATCTGGGGGTGGGCCACCTGGAAACGGGCCTGGGACCTAAACGATAACGAAATGTCGGACTGGCCGGCATTTCGGGACAAGGGTGGGCTGGATAGCATTCTTCCGGTCAAAAAAGAAGCGGCCTACTGGACAGACGTGCTGAACAAGGTTCATTCCGGTGCAATCGATACCTGGGATTGCCGGTGGACTTTCTCTTGCTGGAGACAGGGACTGTTGACAGTGATTCCGGCGGTAAACCTTGTCTCCAATATCGGCTTCGGACCTGGCGCAACCCACACGCCGGTGCCCAACAAGTACGCATCGATGAAGACTGAACCAGTAAGCTTTCCGCTGGTTCCTCCATCTTTCCTGGCGCCTGATTCCGCTGCGGACGCCTATACTGGAAAAACTCATTACCGCGAGTATCCGATGATTCAGCGACTTCTTGCGGCACTGCGGCAATTTTTCTGATGCACACTACCCGTGTGAAACCCGAAACCATGCGCATCGCCCTTAACCTGATCGGGTATGCTCCGGGTTGCGGCGGAGTCGAAACCTATGTGACGAACCTGCTCGCCGCACTGCAGGAAGTAGACCGGAACAATCAGTACCTGGTTCTGTGTGACGAGATCGCCGCCGCTTCGTTGAAGCTGACCGCCGGCAACTTTACCCTTAAGGTTTATGCGCATCAGAAGTACAGCGTCCGCTGGATCGCTCGGGGAGTGGTGCAGCGGATCTGCGGCATCGACACCCTGGCCCGCGAACTCGGCACCCTGCCGGTCGACCTCATGCATCACCCTCTTACCGTGCTCAATCCCAGGGGATTGCCCTATCCCTCTGTTCTGACATTTCACGACATGCAGCAGGAATATTTTCCGGAATTTTTCACTCCAGGTGAACTTGCCAGGAGGAGGAAGAGCTATTTGTCGTCGGTGCTCGAATCCCGTGCCGTCATTGCGATTTCGGAGCACGCCAGGGCCTGCATTGTGGAGAAATACAGAGTCGACGCGGAAAAGATACACAGCGTCCATTCAGGCTGCGCCGACCATTTCAAACCAAGGGATGCAGCGGCCCTCGCAGCGACTGCAAGAAAATACGCCATCGATGGTCCCTTCATGCTGTATCCGGCTGCTGCCTGGAGTCACAAGAACCATCTGCGTCTTCTCGATGCCGTGCGTATACTTGTCGACTCGGGGCGTTTCGATGGGCTGTTGCTTCTTACAGGTGCGCGGCAGAGTGCACATAATGAACTGATGGAGGCCATCGCGCGTCTCGATTTGTCGTCGCGGGTCAGGTGGCTCGGGTATCTTCCCGAGGCAGATATGCCTCACTTGTACAACCTGGCGAGGATCATGGTTTTTCCCTCCCTGTTCGAGGGTTTTGGACTCCCCGTGGTCGAGGCCATGGCTTCCGGGTGTCCGGTGCTATGCTCTCGCAGCACCTCGTTGCCGGAAGTGGGAGGGGACGCGGTGCTCTACTTTGATCCTCTGGCGACTGCGGATATTGCGGAAAAGATATCCCGGGTCTGGAACGACGACGCTCTGCGGAACGAATTGAGGGGACGGGGTTTGATACAGGCTTCGAAATTCAGCTGGCACGAAACAGCAAGGAGGACCCTGGCGGTGTATCGCAAGGTTTTCGAGGCCGCCGAGGTATGAATGCCAGCCTCTTGAAAAGGCTTGACGGCATTGCCGGGCCACTCCTCGCCCGGGTGTTCGGCAAAAGGGGAGGCTTGCCGGACCCTTTCGCGCCCCGGTCCGCTCTTTTTATACGACCGGGCGGCATAGGCGATGCGGTACTCCTCGTGCCGGCTCTCAGGGCACTGCAGGCAGCCTATCCAGCTTGCCGGATCGACATTCTCGCCGAAACCCGCAACGCCTCAGTGTTCGCTTTTTGCCCCTTTATACGCAACGTTCATCGCTACGATACCCCCTCCGGATTTTGCGCCGCGTTGCGCGGCGGCTATGACGTGGTCATCGACACCGAGCAGTGGTACCGGCTCTCCGCTGTGGTCGCCAGGCTCACCCGGGCCCCCGTGCTGGTCGGTTTCGCCACCAACGACAGGGGGCGCCTGTTCACCCATCCAATCCCCTACGCCCGGGACCAGTACGAGGCGCGCTCCTTCTTCAGGCTCCTGGAACCGCTCGGCGTGTCCGCGCCTGCGGGCATTGACACACCCTTTCTGACCCTGCCCGCCGCCAGCGTCGAGGCGGCGAAAGGGCTTCTGTCTCCTCTTTCGGGGAAGCCTTTCGTCACTCTCTTCCCGGGTGCCAGCGTTGCGCAAAAGCAGTGGGGGGCTGAGAATTTCAAGGCAGTGGCCGTGAAGCTCGCCGCACTGGGGATGGGGGTGTTGATAGTCGGCGGTGAGGATACCCGGGCTGTCGGAGAGGAAATTGCCGGGGGCGGAGTTGCCCTGAATCTGGCGGGCAGGGCGTCCCTTCTGGAAACCGCGGCGCTGATAGGGAAGGGGAGGGTGCTCGTCAGCGGCGACTCAGGAGTCTTGCATATAGCGGCAGGACTGGGGACTCCGACCGTCTCGCTTTTCGGCCCCAGCGACCCTCGGAAATGGGGCCCGAAGGGGGAGCAGCATCAGGTTCTCAGCTTCAAGGCTCCCTGTGCCCCCTGTTCCAGGTTCGGCACCATCCCGCCCTGCGCCGATTCCGTACGCTGCCTGTCGGGGATTACAGTGGCGGAGGTCGTTGCCGCAGTCGAGAGGTCGTTTGGTCGGGAAGCCGACTAGGAGGCAGCTAGGTAACGGACGCAGGCCTCGCATCTCGTTGTAGGCCTGAGCTTACAGCTCCACCTGACTCCTTAGGGGATCGCTCCGGCCCGCCCCATCACCCGGGCCAGGGACCCGGCCAGCTGCCGGTAGCCGGCGGCATTGGGGTGGATCGGGTCTGATTTGAGGGACCTGTCGGCCAGTATCCGCTTCAGGGCCTTCCCTTCCCAGGGGATGCCGGCCTCCCGGGCGATGCGCTGGTAGAGGGCTGGCACCTCCAGGCCGAAGCCGAGGCGGGGAACTCCCACGAGGAGCGCCCCGACCCCACGCTCCCGGGCTGTCCGGATCATCTCCCGCAGGTTGGCTTCCGTCTCCTTTTCGTCCAGGCGGTGGAGAAAGTCGTTGCCGCCCAGGCAGAGGATCATCAGGGCCGGGCGCTCTGCGTCCAGGACTCCCGGAAGGCGTGCCCGACCCTCGGCGCTCACCTCGCCAGGGACGCCGGCGTTCACAACCCTCGCTCCGGTCAGCTCCCCCAGCACGGCCGGGTAGCTCTCCTCAGGCCGGGCCCCGGTCCCGAAGGTGAGGCTGTCCCCAAAGGTCAGCACCACCCCGTCCGCCGGCAGGGGTGCCAGTTGCGGCGCCCGGATGCAGGCGGATAGAAGCAGCAGGGCAATTAGCCAAAGGTAACGATGCCTATTCTTAGTCAAGATGTGCTCCTCCCTGCAGCAGGTTGCCATCTTTGGTGGCGATCTTCTCGGTCCAGATGGTCTTTAGGTGAAATATCCTTGGCAGTGTGGCTGATGGCATATTTAAACGGGTGGATGATTGGCCCAGAGAGGATTACGCGATGATGCCGGGAAGGCATGGGAGTGTGACCTTCGCACGTGACCTGTCGTATGTCAAGCTTCAGGCTGACTCCCGCAGCTTTGCACCCTTAGGAGGGGGGTGGAGAGCTGAGGGCGGTGGCTTTTTTCGTCGCTCCAGCCTTGCTTTTAGAGAAAATAGGCCGGAACCGGCAGGCGGAACCTGAATTAACCTGTTGGCGAGATGCCCCAATGAGAAAATTTAACAGGTGCAAACAAAACCCTTGACTTTAACTGGGCAAATTGGTAAAAAGTTCGAGTTGCACACAGCTGGAAAGCAGGCGCGTAGCTCAGGGGTAGAGCACTAGCTCGACACGCTAGGGGTCGGCGGTTCGAAACCGCCCGCGCCTACCATCAGAAAAAAACCTTCTTTACGAGGTTCGACGGAGGCATCGAGTTTCGATGCCTCTTTCTGTTTGTCATCTGTACGTCTAAAGGGGCTTCGCATGAATGAGATAAAGGTGACGCTGCCGGACGGCTCCCAAAGGCCCTTGCAGGAAGGTGCTACGATCTTCGACCTGGCCGCCTCGATCGGCGCCGGGCTTGCCAAGGCTGCTATCGCCGGCAAGATCGACGGCAACCTGGTCGATCTCTACACCCCCCTCACCGACGGCGCCAGCGTCGAGATAGTCACGGAGAAGAGCCCGGAGGCGCTGGTTATCATCAGGCACTCGACCTCGCACCTGATGGCCCAGGCCGTGAAGGCGCTCTTCCCGCAGGCGAAGGTCACCATCGGTCCCGCCATCGAGACCGGCTTTTACTACGATTTCGACGTCGATCACCCGTTTACCCCGGAGGATCTGGAAAAGATAGAAGTGAAGATGCGCGAGCTTGCCAAGGCCGATCTGAAGATCGAGCGTCGCGAGCTCTCCGGCGCTGACGCCATTGCCCTTTTCAAGGGGATGGGCGAAACTTACAAGGTCGAGCTGATCGAGGACCTGGGCGCCGAGACGGTCTCGCTCTACAGCCAGGGAGACTTCGTTGACCTCTGCCGCGGGCCTCACCTGCCGAAGACCTCTTTTTGCAAGGCTTTCAAGCTCACCTCCATAGCGGGCGCCTACTGGCGCGGCGACGAGAAGCGCCCCATGCTGCAGCGCGTCTACGGCACCGCCTTTGGCGACAAGAAGGAGCTGGACGCCTATCTCGCCCGTATCGAAGAGGCGAAGAAGCGCGACCACCGGAAACTCGGAAAGGAGCTCGACCTCTTCTCCTTTAATGATGAGGTCGGCGCAGGTCTGGTCATCTGGCACCCGAAAGGGGCGATGCTCAGGACGGTCCTCGAGGACTTCGAGCGAAAGGAACACTTAAAGCGCGGCTACGACATCGTGCTCGGTCCCCAGATCCTGAAGACGGAACTCTGGCAGCGCTCCGGCCACTACGAGAACTACCGCGAGAACATGTACTTCACCACGGTGGACGAGCAGAGCTACGGTGTAAAGCCGATGAACTGCCTGGCCCACATGATGATCTACAAGACGCAGTTGAGAAGCTACCGGGATCTGCCGCTTCGCTATTTCGAGCTCGGTACCGTGCACCGCCACGAGCGGGCCGGCGTTCTGCACGGCCTTCTCAGGGTGCGCGGCTTCACCCAGGACGACGCCCATATCCTCTGCACGCCGGATCAGTTGGACGCGGAGATCAAGGGTGTGATCGCCTTCGTCGCCGAGGTGATGGGGATCTTCGGCTTCGAGTTCGAGATGGAATTGTCCACCCGTCCCGAGAAGTCGATCGGCTCCGACGACGCCTGGGAGCTTGCCACCAGCGCGCTTCTGAACGCGCTCAAGGATTCCGGCCGCCCCTTCGAGATCAACGAGGGAGATGGCGCCTTCTACGGCCCGAAAATAGACATCAAGCTGCGCGACGCTCTTGACAGGCGTTGGCAGTGTGCTACTATCCAGTGCGATTTTACCCTCCCTGAGCGTTTCGATCTCACCTACGTGGACGCGGACGGCGAAAAGAAACGCCCCGTCATGGTGCACAGGGTTATTCTCGGCGCCATCGAACGGTTCATCGGTGTCCTCATCGAGCATTACGCCGGGAGCTTCCCGACCTGGCTCGCCCCGGTTCAGGCGACCATCGTGACGGTCACCGACAACCAGATCCCCTACGCGCAGGCGGCTTTCGACAAGCTGCGCGCGGCGGGCGTCCGGGTGCAGAAGGATTTCAGGAACGAAAAGCTCGGCTTCAAGATCAGAGAGGCCCAGTTGCAAAAGATACCGTACATGCTGGTGGTGGGAGACAAGGAGGTCGAAAACGGCCTTTTGGCTCCGCGCTACCGCGACGGCAAGAATCTCGAGGGGATGACCCCGGAGCAGTTTATTTCATTCATAGAAACAGAAGTTAAAAGCTATCATTAGGAGGTGGCGTCATAGCTAAACCTACAGTCAACATCAATCAGACCATCAGGGCCAAAGAGGTAAGGGTAGTAGGTGCCGAAAGCGAGCAGCTGGGTATTCTTCCGCTTCGCGAGGCCTTGGCGCTGGCCGAGAGTCAGCAACTGGACCTGGTAGAGGTTTCGCCGACAGCCGTACCTCCGGTCTGCCGTATCATGGATTACGGCAAGTTCAAATATCAGCAGAGTAAGAAGCAGCAGGAAGCGAAGAAAAAGCAGGTCCAGGTCGAGCTGAAAGAAGTAAAGCTGAGACCGAAGACCGACACGCACGACCTGGAGTTCAAGGTGAAGCACGTGCGCCGCTTTCTGGAAGAGGGGAACAAGGCGAAGATCACCGTCGTTTTCAGGGGACGCGAGATCACCCATCAGGAATTGGGGATGGCCGCCCTGGAGAAGTTCTCCTCCGAGCTTGCCGACATAGCTATCGTCGAAGTCAGGCAGAAGATGGAAGGGCGCAGCATGTTCATGATCGTCGCCCCCAAGGTAAAAGTGAAATAACACCACCACAAAGGAGTCGTAACCAATGCCTAAAATGAAGACCCATAGGGGCGCCGCCAAGCGTTTTAGCAAGACCGGCACAGGCAAGATCAAGATGAGCCACGCTTTCACCAGCCACATTCTCACCTCCAAGACGAGGAAGAACAAGCGTAACCTCCGCAAAGGCGGCATCGTGGCGGCTTCCGACCATAAGAACATCCTTTGCCTCATCCCTTACAAGTAAATCGGGAATTGGGAACCGGGGATTCGGGATCGGTAGCTGCACCTTAGTGCATAGCCGACTCCGCGCCCCTTCCTTTTACCCGTTGCCGAAGTCCGAGAACCGTGAGGAAATGTCTCCCCTTGCGGATCCGGCTAATAAAAACCAGAAGGAGTACGTATGCCAAGAGTAAAGCGCGGTTTTAAAGCGAGACACAGAAGAAACAAGGTATTGAAGCTTGCCAAGGGTTACCGCGGCGCCAGAAGCAAACTCTTCAGAAGCGCCACTGAGGCTGTGGACCGTGCACTGAGCTACGCGTTCAGGGACAGAAGGGTGAAAAAGAGGGACTTCCGGGCTCTCTGGATTACCAGGATCAATGCTGCAGCCAGGATCAACGGTCTTTCCTACAGCAAACTGATTCACGGTCTGAAGCTTGCCAAGGTCGAAATCGACAGAAAAGTGATGGCCGATCTGGCCGTCTCCGATCCCAAGGGTTTCGCAGCGATTGCCGCTGTAGCACAAGCAAACTTCTAATACATACCGCGGGCATTAAAAAAGAAATGGGATAGCGATGTCTCATTTCTTTTTTTTATCGGCAAATAGGGTCATCGATCATGAAGGATAAACTTGAAGCACTTTTGAGCGAGGCGGTCAGCGAGCTTGCTCTGGCCGTGACGGAAGACGGTCTGCAGGAACTGCGGGTCAAGTACCTGGGGAAAAAGGGGGCGTTGACCGGCGTCATGAAGGGGCTCGGGTCCCTTTCCGCCGAGGAGCGCCCGCTGATCGGCCAGGTGGTGAACTCGGTGAAGGGACGTCTCGAGGAGGCGTTCGACTCCCGTGCCGTTCAGGTGCGCGAGGCCGCCAAGTCGGCCCGGCTGGCAGGCGAGCGGCTGGACGTGACTCTTCCCGGACGCCGCCGCCCGATCGGCTCCAAGCACCCGATCACCCTGGTGACCGAGGAAATCTGCGCGATCTTTGCGGCCCTGGGCTTTGCCGTTGCCGAGGGGCCCGAGGTTGAGCACGACTTCTACAACTTCGAGGCGCTCAACTTCCCGAAGGACCACCCGGCGCGCGACATGCAGGACACCTTCTTCGTGGGCGAGAGCGTACTCCTTAGGACCCACACCTCGCCTGTGCAGATCCGCACCATGCTGAAGCAGCAGCCGCCTGTGCGCATCATCGCGCCCGGCACCGTGTACCGCTGCGATTCAGACGCCACCCACTCCCCGATGTTCCACCAGATCGAGGGGCTTATGGTAGACAGGGGGATCACCTTCGGCGACCTGAAGGGAATCCTTACCCTGTTCATAAGCCAGCTCTTTGGCAGCGACATCGGTGTCAGGCTGCGCCCCTCCTACTTCCCGTTCACCGAACCTTCCGCCGAGGTGGATATCGCCTGCGTCATCTGCCGGGGCAAGGGGTGCCGGGTCTGCAAGAATACCGGCTGGCTGGAGATCCTGGGCGCCGGCATGGTCGACCCCGAGGTGTACCGCCACGTGGGGTACGACTCGGAGATCTACACCGGTTTCGCCTTCGGGATGGGGATCGAGAGGATCGCCATGCTGAGGTACGGCATCGCCGACATGCGGCTGCTCTTCGAGAACGATCTCAGGTTTCTGAAGCAGTTCTAGGCGTTTTCACCGCAGAGAACGCAGAGAACGCAGAGAAAATCTAGACGAGTCAAAACCGGCACACGGAAAAGGCAAGAAAGCACGGAAAAGGCAGGATCAATCTCTGGGTTAACCCAAAGACTTAAAGTTTGATCTGCAGTTATCCGTCAGTTTCCGTTTTGATCCGTGTGCAAAAGATGTTGACTCTGCAGTTATCCGTCTGAGTGCCTTTATCCGTGTGACACGCTGTTGGTGTTTTTAAACTTCAACCCGAATCATAAGTGGACCCATATGATAGTTACCTATAACTGGATCAAGGAATTCGTCGATTGCGACCTGCCGGCGGCTGAGCTTTCCCACCTGCTCACCATGCTCGGCCTTGAGGTTGAGCGCATGGAGGTCGTCGGCGGCGGCATGGACGACGTGGTGGTTGCGCAGGTAATCGAAAAGGCGCAGCACCCGAACGCGGACAAGCTCTCGCTTTGCCAGGTGGACAACGGCAAGGAGCTGCTCACCATCGTCTGCGGCGCCCAGAACTTCAAGGCGGGCGACAAGGTGGCGCTGGCCCAGATCGGTGCCACGCTTCCGGGCGACTTCAAGATCAAGCGCTCGAAGATCCGCGGCGAGGAATCCTTCGGTATGCTCTGCTCGGAGAAGGAACTCGCACTCTCGGTTGAGTCCGACGGTATCATGATCCTCCCGGAGAGCTTCCAGGTCGGCACTCCGCTTTTCGACGCGCTCGGCACCAAGGACGTCATCTTCGAGATCGGCCTCACCCCTAACCGGGCCGACTGCCTGAGCGTGGTCGGCGTCGCCCGGGAAGTGGCCGCGAAACTTAGCAAGAAGGTGCATTACCCCGGTCTGGAGGTGAACGAGACCGGCGCCCCGATCGAGAGCATCACCTCCGTCACCGTCGACTCCCCCGAGCTCTGCCCGCGCTACACCGCGCGCCACATCTCCGGCTGCAAGCTCGCTCCCTCGCCGGCCTGGCTTGCCAACCGGCTTCGGGCCGCCGGCATCCGCTCCATCAATAACATCGTGGACGTGACCAACTACGTGCTCCTGGAGTACGGCCATCCGCTGCACGCCTTCGACTTCAATCTGCTGGCCGGTGGCCGGATCGTGGTCGCCGCGGCGGGCGAGGGCGAGTCCTTCGTCACCCTGGACGGCCAGGAGCGGAAGCTCACCGCAAAAGATCTCACCATACGTGACGCCGAGAAGGGAGTGGCCCTGGCCGGCATCATGGGCGGCGGCAACTCCGAGATAGGGGAGGGGACCAGCGAGGTGCTGCTGGAGAGCGCCTACTTCGATCCCTCCGCCATCAGAAGGACCTCCAAGCGCCTTGGCATCCACACCGAGTCGTCGCACCGCTTCGAGCGCGGCACCGATCTGGCCGGGCTTACCCGCGCCCTCGACCGCGCCGCCTCGCTGATCGCCGAGCTCTCCGGCGGCTCCATCGCCAAGGGGGTCATCGACGTATATCCGCAGCCGATCGAGCCCCGGGTGATCACGGCCAGGCTTGAGCGCATCAACGCGATCTCCGGCCTGTCGCTGAACGCCGCCCAAGTGCGGGATATCTTTGAGCGCCTGGAGTTCGAGGTTGCCGAGCCGGCAACAGGACTCTTTAGCGTGCGTGTGCCGCTCTTCAGGGTCGACATCGAGCGCGAGATCGACCTGGTCGAGGAGGTGGTGCGCCTGAACGGCTTTGAAAAAGTGCCGCTCACCATGCCGAGGGCCGCGGTCTTTTCCGATCTTCCCTCCGACAGCCTGAGGCTCACTGTACGGCTAAAGGACCTTTTGGTCTCCCAGGGGCTCTCAGAGGTGATCAACTACAGCTTCGTGGCGCCTTCCAGCTGCGACAGGATCCTGCTTCCGCCGGACGACTTCAGAAGTAACGGCGTAAAGCTCCTGAACCCGATCTCCGACGAGCTCTCCGTGATGCGCACCACGCTGCTGCCGGGACTTTTGGAGACGGCGGTCAAGAACATCAGCTTTCGCACGCTGAACCTGCGTATCTTCGAGATGCGCCGCATCTATCTCCCGAACAAGGGAGAGGAGCTTTTGCACGAGCCGCTCTTTCTGTCGGCGCTTTTGACCGGCAGCCGCGACCCTGAAGGGTGGAACCAGGCCAAGGGCGAGATAGACTTCTTCGATGTGAAGGGGATCGTCGAGAACATCCTGGCCGAATTGAAGGTGACAGCTGCCAGCTACTCGGCCGATCAGCTCGATCCCTACTACCACCCGGGCAAGGCCTGCCGGATCCTTTGCGGCAACAAACAGCTCGGCTCCTTGGGCGAGCTGCACCCGACGGTTCAGGAGAACTACGGTATAGCCGCGCCGCTTTACTACCTGGAGCTCAACTTCGAGGCGCTGATCGCCGCCCGAAACAAGCAGGCCACGGCCCAGGTGCCGTCCCGTTTTCCCTCCACCTTCCGGGACATCGCGCTGCTTTTGCCCGAGGCAATGCCGGCTGCCGATGTCATTGCCTGCGTGAACGGCGTGAAGGCCGCGGAACTGGAGGGAGTAGAAATCTTCGACGTATACACCGGCGGCAATATTGCCAGGGGGGAGAAGAGCGTCGCCGTACGGGTGCGCTACGGCTCCAGGGAGAGGACTCTGACCGACGATGAGGTGACCCGGCTGCACCAGCGGGTGACCGACTCACTGCAGAAGAAATTAAATGTTTCCTTTAGATAAAAACCGTTGCGAAAATAGAATCCCTATGGTATTAGATTAAGCCGCTGCCGATAAGTAGACAAATGAAATGCTGAACCTGTTGAGGGGGTTATGACTAAAGCGGACATCGTGGAAAAAATTTATGAGAAGGTGGGATTTTCCAAAAAAGAATCTGCCGAGCTCGTTGAGACAGTCTTCGACCTCATCAAGTCAACCCTTGAAGATGGTGACAAGATCAAGATTGCCGGTTTCGGCAACTTCGTGGTAAAAGAGAAATCCGACCGTCGCGGTAGGAATCCTCAGACCGGCGAGGAAATCACCATCGTGGCGAGAAAGATTCTCACCTTCAAACCTAGTCAGGTGTTGAAGAGCGCCATTAACAGTCAGTAGATGACCACCGGGATCCCGGACAAGATGTACATGCGGATAGGTGAGGTGTCGGCAATTACCGGTCTTCCCGCTTCGGTGCTGCGCTACTGGGAAGCCGAGTTCAGCTCTCTGGCACCGAGGAAAAGCTCGACCGGACAGCGTCTATATGCAAAGAAAGATGTTGAACAGCTGACAGAAATAAAAAAACTCCTTTACGTAGAGAAGCTCACCATTGAGGGGGCTCGAAAGCGAATAGAAACAAACAAGAAGTGCCGCAAGCCGGAAGAGCCCAGTGCAGAACTCGCAGCCATCCTCAAGGATGTGAGACTGGAACTCGAAAGTCTGCGGGATCTGTTTCAAGATCAAGTTTAATCGGTGCGTAGCGCAGCCTGGTAGCGCACTAGACTGGGGGTCTAGTGGTCGCAAGTTCGAATCTTGTCGCACCGACCATATTGGCAAAGGGGTTGCGGAAATTCCGCGATCCCTTTGTTTGTTCCGCTTTTACCTTCCCCAGGTTAAGTTTTAATTTGCGCCCGTAGCTCAGCTGGATAGAGCAATGGACTACGAATCCATAGGTCGGGCGTTCGAATCGCTCCGGGCGCACCATAATTTCAGGCTCTGCACACGCAGGGCCTTTTTTTATGTCCAGAGTTGCTGCAGCAGCCCCCCGCTTATTCCTGAATGCCAACGACGAATGGTAGAGATAGCAGTTGAGTATCTGATGGCTGAAAGCAGTTTGCCGGGATACTGGTATGGAAGCCTCTTTGAACTAGCGTCTCCTGTTGCTGTCACTGGTGATTCTTTGCTGGGGTAACCGTCTGAAGTACTCGCGGATTAAGAGCAGTAAAGCAAGCTGCCAAGATTGAGTTGACCTCGTTTGCTCTTCAAGGTATAGATAATGGCTATGGCGAGCCCTTTGTGCGGCAGTCGGGTCCTTTGCCTGAGAAGCCAAGGGGTGTAAAGACGAGCCTGGGGGATCTAGTGGGTGCCGACTCTATTCAGCCGCTTGGGAACTTCCCGGGCGGCTGCTTTTAATTTATGCTACCGGCTCTGCCCCGTCTTCGCTCTCTAACTCCCCGGCCGGATAGCTGAGGGTACATTCTCTCTGCCGGAATGTGTCTTATTCCTGGATCTTGCCGTGAGCCTGTTCACTGTCGAAGCGGTTCGGCTTTTAGCCGTAACTGCCAAAGGAGCGATTTTTACGGATGGCCGATCACCCATCACAACTAATCGCCTGCCAGTACTGTGACCTGCTCCAGCGTGAAATTCCCTTGAACCCGGGGTGCTCGGCCAGTTGCAGCCGTTGCGGCGCCGTCTTGTACCGCAATGCCACCGACAGCATCAACCGCACCCTTGCTTACACGCTGGCCGGCGCCGTACTTTTCGTCGTGGCGAACGTGTTTCCCATCTTCTCGATCGAGATGCAGGGGGACCGCGCCGGCATCAACCTCTACGGGGCGGTGCGCTCTCTTTGGGACCAGCAGATGGAGTCCATCTCGCTCCTGGTTCTGATAACAGCCATCCTGGTTCCGGCCATCGAGCTGATTTCCATGCTCTGTCTGCTGCTGCCGCTGAAATTCGGCCGGGTCCCGGCCGGCTACACGGTGTTCATGCGCACCCTTCAGTACGTCGAGCCTTGGGGGATGGTCGAAGTGTTGCTGCTCGGCGTGCTGGTTTCGCTTGTGAAGCTCACCAACTCGTTCAAGGTAATCCCCGGGATTGCCCTTTGGTCCTTCGCCCTCTTGACGCTGCTTTTGGCCGCTGCTGCCGCCTCCTTCAGCGCACGTGACGTCTGGGCCCGCCTGGACCGTGAAAAGGGCACCCGGGTGAGCCGGTGAGCGGCAAGGCGGTCACCGCGGCCGGAAGAGACCTCTGTTCCTGCCATGTCTGCAATCTGGTCTCCAGGTGGCAGCCGTCAGCCGGACCTGCCTACTGCCCCCGCTGCGGCGCCACCTTGCACATGCGAAAGCCCGGGAGCGTTGCGCGCTGCTGGGCGCTTTTGATCGCGGCCTACATACTGTACGTACCGGCAAATCTCCTGGTTATCATGGAGACCGGATCGTTTATCAGCTACCGCAAGGACACCATCGTAAGCGGCGTGGTGCACCTTTGGCAGACCGGCTCCTGGATGATTGCCGTCATCGTCTTTATTGCCAGCGTCATCATACCGCTTTTGAAGCTCATCTCGCTTACGCTGCTGCTGGTCTCCGTGCAGCGTCGCTCAAGATGGCGTCCAAAACAGCGTACGCGCCTTTACCGGATGGTGGAACTTGTCGGCCGCTGGTCGATGCTCGACATATACGTGGTGACGCTGTTGGCGGCACTCGTGCAGTTGGGTTCCATGGCCACCGTCAAGGCAGGTCCGGGTGCGGTTGCCTTTGGAGCCGTCGTGGTCCTCACCATGCTCGCGGCCATGCAGTTCGACCCGCGCCTGATCTGGGACCCCTTTCAGAACGAGGAAATCAATGACTGATGTATCCAGCACGCCCGAGTCTTCCGAAATACCCGACGCAGTAAGCGAACCGAGGCGGCGTTTTTCGGTCCAGCTGGTCTGGATCATACCGATCGTGGCCGCGCTTATCGGCCTGTCCATCGCAGTCAAGTCATTCATGGATCGCGGCCAGACCATCACCATCACCTTCAAGACAGGGGAGGGGTTGGAGGCCGGCAAGACCAAGATCAAGTACAAGGACGTGCAGATCGGGGAAGTGAAGGAACTTGCCATCTCCAGCGACCGGTCGCACGTGGTGGTGACCGCCGAGGTGTCCAGGGATGCCTGGGGGCTGTTGGTGAAAGATACCCGGTTCTGGGTGGTGCGTGCCCGCATCTCAGGTGGCAACGTGACTGGCCTTGGCACTCTGCTCGGCGGGTCCTACATCGGCGTGGACGCCGGCAGCTCGCCGGAAGAGGAGGACAGTTTCACAGGGCTGGAGGCACCGCCCGCCGTTTCCATGGACGTACCGGGTCGCCAGTTTGTGCTGCACGCAGCCGACATCGGTTCGCTGGACGCCGCCTCGCCGGTTTTTTACCGGCGCATGCAGGTGGGACAAGTAATCTCCACTGAACTCGATCCAGCCGGTACCGGTGTCACGGTACGGATTTTCATCCGCGCCCCTTTTGATCAGTATGTGAAGCCTAGCACTACCTTCTGGCATGCAAGCGGCATCGACTTGAGCCTGAGTGCCAGCGGGGTGAAGCTCAATACCGAGTCGATGGTCTCAATCCTTCTGGGGGGGATCTCGTTTCAGACCCCTGAGGGGCTGCTGAAGGTAGCGCAGGCCCCTCTCCAGGCAGCCTTTCCCCTGTTCGCCACCCGGGACGAGGCGACGAAGCATGCAGAAATGGTGGCGCCGTTCGTGCTCGTTTTCAGGGAGTCGGTGCGCGGCCTTGCCGTGGGAGCCCAGGTGGATCTGCGCGGGGTGACCGTGGGCGAGGTGACCAAGATCGACGTGGCGCTTGACCCGCAGCGCACCGAATTCTCCGTCCCGGTCCAAGTCCAGTTTTATCCCGAGCGCCTGAGCACGCAGCTTCGCAACCAGGCGCTGCAGGGGGGACCCCGGCCCTTCCGCGAGCTCCTGGATACGCTGGTGGCTCACGGTTTTCGGGCAGAGATCAAGAGCGGGAGCCTTTTGACCGGTCAGCTCTACATAGGACTCGACTTCGTTGCCAAGGCGCCGCCCGCCAGAATCGACTGGAGCAGCGATCCTCCCCGGTTTCCGACCGTCCCCGGTTCCATGGAACAGCTGCAGAAGAGCCTGATGCGGATTGCCAAGAAGATCGAGAACCTGCCCCTTCAGGAACTGGCAGGGGATGCCGGCAAGACCATCCGGTCCCTGGAGGCCTCCCTGAAAAGCGCGGATCAGCTCTTAAAGGGCATGGATGCCAAACTGGTCCCCGAGGCGCGCGCGGTCCTGACCGAGGCGCGGCAGTCGCTTGAGGACCTCAGAAAGACGCTTGCCGAGGCTAGAAACACCTTGGGGGGGGCGAATGAGGTGCTCTCGAGCGAGGCGCCGGTGCAGATGGATCTGCGCGAAACCCTGCGGGAAGTGTCGCGGGCAGCACAGTCGCTGCGGGTGCTGGGCGATTACCTGGAGCAACACCCCGAATCGCTGATACGCGGCAAGAGGGAGGACAGAAAATGACCAGAAGAACCGTTTTAGGCGCCGCCGCGCTGCTGCTGGCACTGGCTGCTACCGGCTGCAGCAGATCCCCTCGGGTGACCTTCTACACGCTCGCCCCCGGAGCCCAGGTGCAGGTGGCGGCCCCGGAAAGGCAGCTGCCGGTTGTTGCCGTCGGTCCGGTCACGCTCCCCGAGGTGGTTGACCGCCCCCAGCTTGTCGTGCGCGTGGCGGAAAACCGGGTGGAGATCCTGGAGAGCCACCGCTGGGCCGAGCCGTTGAAAAGCGAGATCCCGCGTCTGATCGCCGAAAATCTCGGGCGGACCCTCGGCTCGACCCGCGTCTCGTCCTATCGGCAGCATGCCGGCAGAAACGCCGACTACCGCGTGCTGATCGACATCATCCGCTTCGAGTCGGCGGACGGGGCGGTCACCGTTGAAAGCAGCTGGAGCATCCGCCGCGCAGTGGGAGGCGCCGCAAGAGCCGGCCACTCGCTTTCGCGCGAGCAGGTTTCCGGCGCCGGCTATGACGCCCTGGTGGCAGCCTACAGCCGGGCCCTGGCCGGGGTGAGTGCCGACCTGGCCGAAGCTATCCGAGAGGAAGACGCCGCCGGAAAGTGATTTTCCGCGCGAGCGCCGGCCTGACGGGAGAGCCTCGGACACCGCTCAGCAGGGTTTCTGGCGTCCCCCCGCTCGGGTCTGCCGCCTCGGCCTCGCTGTTGCCCGGCTTGCCATCCCTCCCGGCAACAGAGACCGCATCGGTGCTGGCCGGTTGCAAACCCATCCTCCGGCGATACACTTCGTCCCATTCGTCTTTTTCTGCTAATAAAGCCTGCCAGGATACCTCTAAAACTTCGGGCTCGATCACATAACTGGGACATCATCATGGCCATGGTCTCGGGCGAGGAGCTTGAACCGCGGGGATTGCCATCCAGGAAACAAAAGCAAATCAGGAGGAGGGGCTATGCTGATTTTGGCTGCAGATGTTGGTGGGACCTCGACGCGGCTCGCCTATTTCGAAGCAACTGCCGCAGGGTTGACAGTTCTGGCTGAGGAGCGCTACTTAAGCCGGGAGCACGGAAGCCTGGTGGAGATAGTGCAGAGCTTTGCCGCCCGGCACCCGCTTGCCCCCGAAAAAGCCTGCTTCGGCATTGCGGGCCCGGTGCTTGAGGGGCGGGTGAGGACGCCCAACCTCCCCTGGAACATCGAGGGCGCCGAACTTGCCGGGGTGCTCGGCCTTGCCCGGGTGCGGCTGATCAACGACCTGGAGGCGAACACCTATGGCGTCGCCGCCCTCGGGAAAGACGACCTCTCCGTACTAAATGAGGGAAGGCCGGACCCGACCGGGGCCATAGCGGTCGTTTCAGCCGGGACCGGCTTGGGGGAGTCGCTGGCCTACTGGGACGGCAGCGCACGCAGGCCGCTGCCGAGCGAGGCGGGACACGCCGATTTTGCCCCCCGCAACGAACTGGAAACCGAGTTGCTGCTCTATCTGCAGGCCAAGCACGGGCGGGTGAGCTACGAGCGGGTAGTTTCCGGACCCGGCCTGCTGGATACCTATCGATTCCTGCGTGACAAGCACTATTTTCCGGAAAGCCCGGACATCATCAGCGCCATGAATGCGGGCGATCCGCCGGCCGTCATCACCCAGTCCGCCCTGGCAGGCGACTGTCCGCTCTGCAGCAAGACCCTCGAGCTATTCATAACCGTTTACGGCGCCGAAGCGGGGAATGCGGCGCTGAGGTTTATGGCGACCGGCGGTGTCTATCTGGGCGGAGGCATAGCGCCCCGCATCATCGAGAGGCTGAAAGGACCGGCTTTCATGGTGGCTTTCAGCTCAAAGGGGCGGCTCAGTTCACTGGTGCAGTCGATCCCTGTATACGTCATACTCAATGAACGCACTGCTTTGCTCGGAGCTGGCAGGGCTGCTTACCTGCAGCCGAACTGATATAGCAGTACTTAAGTCCAGATTATCATCCCACAGCCAATGATCGTTTGTCCCGCAGTGAAGCTCCTGCCGTTTTGGTATTGCCGCAAAGGAGACTATCAAACATTAGAGACCGGGAAATGAACCGCCTCCGAGAAGAAAGATTAGCGGCATGGATCAAATTAATTCTGGTCTTGTTGATATCCCGCTCCGGTCTCCAAAGTCCATGACAGTCACTTTAAGCAATCAGATGGTTGCTTAGTTCAGAGAGTTCTTACTTTATTATTGACAATTTTTCTGGCTCTGCTATTAATCGTTCTAAATAAACATTAAGGAGGATGATTGATGGCGACTTTAGTAGAAATTGCGGCACAACTCGTGTCATCGCACGCTTCCAGCACGCCGATGACTTCGGACGAGCTTCTCGCAGAGATCAGCAAGGTACATGCCGCACTGAAAAGTTTGGAGGCGGGGCAGGCAGTAGAAGGGGCGGAAGAAGCTAAACCTGCTCTTACCCTTAAGGAAGCATTCAAGAAGAACGAGATCGTCTGCCTTGTTTGTGGCAAAGGTGGTTTCAAGACCCTGGCGCGTCACTTAAGCACTGCCCACGGCATCAAGCCGGGTGCCTACAAGAAACAGTTCGGCATCAGCAGCAAGCAGGCGCTGTCGGCCAAGAGCTATTCCGAAGCGAGAAGGAAGATGGCTCAGGACAGAGGTCTTGCAGACAATCTTGCCAAGGCTAGGGAAGTGCGGATGGCAAACATCGAAGCGAAGAAAGACGCCGCAGCAAAGCCTGCCGCAGCTAAGCCCGCTAAAGCCGCCAAGGCTCCTGCCAAAGCTGCCAAGGCGAAGGCCGCACCAAAAGCGAAGAAATAACCCGTTGCCAATGGCGGTCAGTAAAAGCACCTCACCCGGGGTGCTTTTTTTGTCTGTTTTTGAGTATTTGGCACCTTTACCGGGTCCTTTGTTGCTGTTATACTTTTGCATTCTGAAAATCCCTTTAACTGGAGAAGACACTATGCGCAGACTTTTACTTGCAGCACTCGTGACGCTCATTGCAGTCCCGGCCTTTGCCGTGGAAGAGCTGAAAACCGACGATCAGAAGTCTTTCTACGCCGTGGGCCTTGCCATCTCCCGCCAACTCGCCGTTTTCAATCTAAGCCCGGAAGAATTGGGGCTCGTGACCCAGGGATTGACGGACGGTGTCACAGGCAAGACTCCGAAGGTGGACGCCGAGGCGTACATGGAGAACATCCAGAAAATCGCCGTTGCCCGCCGCAACGCCGAGGGCGAGAGACTCGCCGCCCTCTCAATGCCGTTCGTGGAGGCAGCCGCCAAGGAGAAGGGGGCTGTCAAGACCCCGTCCGGCCTGATATACCTGTCGCTCAAGGAGGGGAGCGGGGCGAGCCCGGTCGCAACCGACAAGGTGAAGGTGAACTACCGGGGGACACTCGTCGACGGCAAGGAATTCGACAGCTCCTATAAGGCCGGCAAACCGGCCGAGTTCCAGCTGGACAAGGTTATCCCGTGTTGGACCGAAGGGGTGCAGAAGATGAAAAAAGGCGGCAAGGCGCGCCTTGTCTGCCCGCCGACCATCGCCTATGGTGAGCGCGGCTCAGGGGTGATCCCCGCCAACGCAACTCTGGTCTTCGAGGTGGAGCTTCTCGAGGTGACCAAGTAGGGGCAAAACGGCTCAGGCTGCGGTGGTGGTAACTGGATTAAAAAAGTTTCGGATATTTTTATATTGACAAAAAACAGGCGATCAACTATAAAGGAAAACTCTTGAGGCGATGTTCTTCAGCGTTTCCTGAGCAAGCAGCATTGATAATAGAATAAGAGTTTGGCGGTTTAGCTCAGCTGGCTAGAGCAAGCGACTCATATTCGCTAGGTCCGGGGTTCGAGTCCCTGAACCGCCACCATATGAAAAAGAAACCCTCCGGTCCTCAAGACCGGAGGGTTTCTTTGTTTCTGCCCGCAATTTGCAGTTTAGTGTCACGCTCCGCCTTCCAGAAGTTACCCGCTAATCATCTTCTTCCTAACGCAGGGCGGGTGTAGCTGTCGCATATTGACTCCGGTGCCAATATGGGTCAGGGATTCATCTTTTGAGCGCTTGCGAAATGAAAACATTCAGGTGCTCTCCCAGTTCCTTTCCGACTGCATTGATTGCCTCCCTCACGTATTACTTGCCGTTTTTGCAGTTCCATCTCGACCTGGTGGAGGATGTAGCGGCGGAGCTTGCGTTTGATGGTCGATGGGGAGAGCTGCATCGGTTCCCCCTGATCCGGGAAGACTGTTATCTCCAGACTGTTGCGTAGAGTAAGCGGCGCAAGAGTTGATAAAGACTGCGCAAGAACTCACTTCTATATTGGGCCGCTGGGAATCAGGAGCTAATGCGGCTGAAGCTCCCTTTATGTGCTGCTATCTTAGGACTGCTCTATCTTGTAGCCGAAGCCGCGCACGGTCTTGATCATTTCCCCCGCGGCTCCGAGTTTCGTACGCAACCGGGTAAGGTGGGTATCGACGGTGCGGGTGTCGCCGAAGTAGTTGTAGCCCCAGACGTTTTGCAGCAGGAGCTCACGGCTCTGCACGCGCCCCATCCGCTCGGCTAGGTTCATCAACAGCTTGTATTCGGTCGAGGTGAGCAGCACTTCTTCTTCGGAAACGGTGACCAGGTGCCGCTCCGTGTCGATGGAAAGCGCCCCGATGCATATCCCCGCTCCCTTTGGCGCCTGCTCGGCGTTTCTTCTTAGTACTGCTCGCACCCGCAGCATCAGTTCCCGGATAGAGAAAGGTTTGATCACGTAATCATCGGCACCCATCTCGAAACCTACCACCCGGTCGATCTCCTCTCCCTTAGCGGTCAGCATTATGACGGGAATCCCGGCAGTCTGCGCGGAGCTCTTTAATAGCCTGCAGACCTCGGTCCCCAGTATGCCCGGCAGCATCAGATCGAGCAGTATCAGGTCAGGCTTTGAGCTGCGCGCCTCGTTCAGCCCAGAGGAGCCGTCTCCCGCGATCACCACACGAAAGCCCTCCTTTTCCAGGTGAAAAGCAACCAACTCAGCCAAGTCTTTTTCATCTTCTATAACCAGTACCGTTTGCATTCTGTACGTCCTTGTGCATTGGCGTCTGCCCGCTGTTTTGGTTGAATATCGGTAGGGGCCGGAAAAAGTGCATGGTGACTTGTATCAGACTGATCATCACGACTATAAAGCTCGCTGACCACGCCATAACTGATGAGGATAGTGGCAAAGAGCTGATGTCGATTGTCATGCCATATCTAGATGACACTTACAGGACACGGAAGAGTGCCATCCCGCTGTGAAGGGATGACCTCCCTACGCCGATCTCACGAATCCCAGCTCTTAAGGTTCGGGAAAGTGGCCAGTCGCCGATTTACACAGGAATTTGGATGATCGGTAACCATCCTGTAACGTGCAATTGCTAGTTTCTTTCGAAAAAAGATGCCGTCCCTAAAGGAGAACACATCGATGTTTACAACAACCCGCGCATTTATCTTCTCACTGATCCTGCTGGTTGTCTCGTCTGCTGCCGGCCAAGCATCCGCTGGGACAGTCCTCGAAGGTGCCGGTGCCACCTTCCCCTATCCGCTCTACAGCAAATGGTTTAGGGATTACGCTACCGTTAACCCAAATGTCTCATTCAGCTACGCCGCGATAGGAAGTGGCGGAGGTGTCAGGCGGATCATGGACCAAGCCGCAGATTTCGGCGCTTCCGATGTTTATCTCACCGATGAAGAACTCAAAGGCGCCCCTGCGAAGCTTCTCCACATCCCCACTGTCATGGGGGCCGTGGCGGTGACCTACAACCTGCCGGGAATTGGGTCTGGAGTTAAATTGACCTCTGATGTCCTGGCCGGCATCTACCTCGGCAAGATCACCCGCTGGGACGATCCGCTCCTTTCTCATCAAAACCCGGCTCTTAAGCTCCCGGACGAGCCGATCACAGTGGTGTACCGCTCCGACCGCAGTGGCACCAGCAGCATATTCACCGACTATCTCAGCAATGTCAATGCCGAATGGGATAAAAAAATAGGCAAGGGGGTGAACGTTGATTGGCCGGTAGGCGTGGGCGCTAAGGGGAGCAGTGGGGTTGTGAGACAGATCATGGATACCCCATACACCATCGGCTATGTGGAGATCGCCTACGCCTTAGAGAATGAACTCGCCTCTGCACAGCTCAAGAACAAAAGCGGGAGGTTCGTGAAGCCGACTATGCTTGCCACCCGTGCAGCAGCGGTCGGCGCCATGAAGAAGATGAAGGATGATTACCGGATCTCACTGGTGAACCAGCCTGGACAGAACGCCTACCCGATAGTGGGTCTCACCTGGCTCTTGGTCTACCAGCAGCAGAAGGACGCCGAAAGGGGAAAGATGCTGGTCGAGTTCCTGAAATGGGAACTGAAGCACGCGGAGAAGATGACCACAACCCTCTATTACACACCGCTTCCGAAGAAGCTTGCAGTCATGGTTGAAAAAACAATTAACAGCATCAGATATCAGCAGTAGAGGTCGGATACATATGGCGGTGTGACTATGATAATCAACGAGAGCGCGTCCGGGACGCAGGAATTTGCCACCGCAGCGTCGGGACTGCACCTCATGGCAGTTGAACTTAAACGAATCGTGAGCGGTTTCACTATCGAGGAGCATACTGCGGCACCGACCCCGGATGAGATCCAAAGCCAAGCTTACCTGAACCAGCTTTCTTTTTCTCACGTCTGAATGCGTTTTTAAACCCAGGCCGCGCTCCTTTTTACTTTTGGGGTGTTCGGCCTCAAGGACTTGCAACTGCCGCTGGACATGATGCGGATCGCCAAACCGATGCGATCGGCTCTGTTGTAATATTCCTCGTCGAGAAAACTCACTATATGCTAATCTTCCTGGCGAAAAATGACGAAATATCTTCCTAATTGGTACGCTATAGGCACACACCTGCAATATTTGCCTGATAAGCTTCCTCCGTAAGCCACACTAACAGGCAATGAGGCTGAGGAGGATATCACGATGGAAAACACAAAAGATAAGATTCGACAAATCAATGCGGTGATCGAGATACTGAAGGACGCGCATCATCTATGCGAAGACGCAGCAACGGAAGGGCTAATCAATTTGGCACTAGAGGGCTCGGAAACGCTGCAGCAATTGATGATGGACGCCGAATGGCCGGGCTTGCCTGAAGGTCGCCTGACGGCGGAACCCGGATTACTGCCACTTCCGGGCGAAGCTTTCCCGGCAGGCGATCCGGCGGATCTGTGCTTTCCAGTATAAAGTCGATTGCAGCAGGATGAAGGCGTGCCTGACACCTTGTTATTCTTTAGCATGATATTGGATGGCAGGAGCGTATCAGTTTAGCCTCATTACCACTCCCTGGTTCGATACGTGCCCAAGTAAGCTGCCATTCCCGGGCCGGCTCTCAGTTTACTTTTATCTCCGGGTGTCTTGTACCCAAAGTTGCATTCAGCCGGTTTGTGCTCGTGATACCGCCCGCGGCAACGGCTGCCGCAGTAGCGTCGCTTTTCAAACACTGCCAAGCTTTCGCCACTCTTTCGCTCGAGTCTGACGCCGCACGGACATAACCTCCTCCTGGTTGCAGCTACCGATGAGGTACAGAATGCTCAAGTCAAAGGCTTTATCAAAGTCTGTATCTTCAAGCGGAAAGGCGAGACTCATTTCCTTGCACAGAATTGCATTGGCCTGTGCGGTCGGCATCACTGGCTGGATCATCCTTTCGGATGCCGTCAACGGACACCTCAATAGCCACCCCAGCTATCAACTGGATCCAATCGTTATTAATGGGCTGCTCTCCGGCATCCTGGTGACCGCGGTTCTCTACTTCCTGTTCCTCCCTTTGGCCCGGGAGGCGGGAACTACGCGCGACGCCCTGCACAAAGCCCTGAGCATTTCCTCCAATGCAGTCTGCATATGCCGTATTAAGGATGGGGTCTTTCTCAAGATAAACGCCGGGTTTACCGCGCTGACCGCCTATGGCGAGGCGGAGGTGCTGGACAAAAAGGTGAATGAACTTGGACTTTGGCAGTACCCGTCCCAATATCAGGCGCTAGTCAGGGAACTGCAGAAGCATGGAGAAGTACACGACGCCGAGATGAGCTTCATCTCGAAACTTGGCGTCGTGAAAGTCGGGCTATTCACTGCCAGCCTGGTCGAATTTGCTGGTGAATCGTGCATACTAGCCATCATTCGCGATATCTCCGAATTGAAACAAGCGAAAGAGCGGATCGAGACGCTTTCTTACTACCATGCAGACACGGGTCTTCCCAACCAGAACCTGCTCATGGACCGGCTGAATCAGCTTATTTCGCTTAACAACCGGGACAACAGGCCCACTGCCGTAATCTATATAGGGATTGACGGATTCAGGGGAATTATCGACGCCCTGGGACACGCCGGAAGTAACGAGGTGCTGCGGGATCTGGCCCGACGGCTCACTGAGATCCTGCGCCAAGCCGATACAATAGCCCGTTTGCATCGCGATGAACTGGCCATCGTGCTCGGAGGAGACTTACGGGAAGCCGATATCGACATCGTGATTACTAAGATCGAGCAGGTCTTCCACCGCTCGATAAAAGTACCGACCGGTGAGATACCCATTACATCGAGCCTCGGCATCGCCTGCTTCCCTTCGGATGGTTTCAGCGCAGAAGTCCTACTGCAGCACTCATATGTTGCCATGAACCAAGCCAGAGAGCAGGGCCGAAATTTCCAGTACTACTCCGCCTCAATGAACGTAAAGGCTATGGATGCGCCTGAGTTTTGAAAGCGGTATGCTATGCGGCCTTGAGGCGGGCGAATTTTTCCTCTGTTACCAGCCGAAGTATGCCAAAAATGGCAGGGACATGACCGGCATGGAGGCACTGGTCCGCTGGAGGCGTGGCGGGGAGATCATCCCTCCGGACAAATTTATCCCCTTCGCCGAGGCAAATGGCATGATTTTGAAACTTGGAGATTGGGTCCTCAGGGAGGCCTGCCGGCAAAACATGAGCTGGCAGCTTGAGGGTCTCCCTCCCTTGCAGGTGTCGGTAAACATCTCCGCGCGGCAGTTGCGTGACAACGACTTTGTAGAAAAGGTGGAGAGTATACTGAGAGAAACGCGACTGGCGCCGGCCTTCCTGGAGCTGGAGATCACCGAAAGCGCCATCATGAGCGTCTCCGATGACATCGTTCTCAAGTTGCTGCGACTAAAGGAGCTTGGCATCAGCATATCCATCGACGATTTTGGCACCGGCTATTCATCCCTTTCCTACCTGAAACACTTACCGGTCGACAAGATCAAAATAGATCGTTCATTTGTCATGGATATCGTCAGCGATCGCGACGATGCGGCCATCGTTGATGCCATTATCTCCATAGCGCACGCCCTTGATCTTTGTGTCATCGCCGAAGGGGTGGAGAGTAAGGGCCAGCTCGACTTTCTCGTCAGCAGGAAATGCACCGAATTCCAAGGATACTACTTTTCAAAGCCGTTGATTGCAGAACATTTTGCGGACCTCTTGAGGATGCGGGAGGGTGCGCTGACCGGCTGCTCGGCAGGAGGAAGCACAGTTAAAAGCAGGCCGCAACAGCGTCAGGAACTCGCCGTACCCCGTGCCCCGTCCCTGTACTTTGTCGGGGAGAAAGGTGTGTCCCCCTCTAGCGAGCCGATGATGGAGGTGGCGCAGTTGATTCACCCAGTGTCGCCCCAGGACAGAATTATTAACGTCCTCAGCCGTTTTCAGCTGGACATGGATTTAAAGGTGCTTCCGGTTGTGGAGGGCGGGGCCGTCGTCGGTATCGTGAACCGGTCCACGTTTCTCGAGGAACACATCATCGGTAGGCACGGTTTCGGGGCCCATATCAACCATTCCAAAAAGATCCGGGATCTTATGGAACCGGTGAAATTTGCCTTCGAGGCTGCAACGCCAGTCGAGGAAGCAGCAAAGATACTGCAACCGATGATAAGCACCCTGCGCATTGACAACATCTGCGTCACGAGCAATGGGGCGTACGTCGGGGTGATCGACGTAAACCGTTTCATCAAGGCGATGACCGACATCCAGATTCTCCTTGCCAAAGGGGCAAACCCTTTGACTGGACTCCCTGGCAACACGAGTATCGAACGAGAAATTTGCCGGCGCCTGGAGTCGGGCACCCCCTTTGACATAGCCTACTTGGATATCGACAATTTCAAGCCGTTCAACGACCACTACGGGTTCCAGAAGGGGGATGAAGTCATCAAGAGCCTTGCAGAGATCATGTCCGCTACTGCAGCCTCGTCACCCCTTGCGGAGGTCACCTTCTGCGGTCACATCGAGGCGACGATTTCATCCTGATCACCGAAGCCCTGCAGGCTGAGCTGCTTTCGGTCCAGGTCATTGCCGCATTCGAGCGGAAGCGCCCTGCATTCCACGGTCAGAGGGACCAGGCAAACGGAGGCTACCGAGCCTACAACCGTAAGGGTGAGCTAGAGAGCTTCCCGCTCATTTCCCTATCGGTCGGCATCGTGAACACCTCGCTCTCTCTGGTCGGGTCGTACGCGAAACTGGCATCGCTGTCAACCGAGGTCAAGAAGGCCGCGAAAAAGAAAAACGGCTCGTCGATTGTAGTCGACGGCCGTACAGCCCGGTTCGAGCAAGATCTGGCCGCCAGGCACCACGTAGCATGATCCGGTCCCCTTCCTGTGTCAGGGATTGAGGCCGAGATATTCTCTGATCAAAAGGGCCGCATCCGCAATAGCGGCCCGTTCCATGTATCTTTTATTCGAGCAACAGTCAGTGTCACATTCAGGCGAACAACGCAATACGTTAGGCTTTCAGAGAAAGCACGTTCAACTGTCGATATCGGCGAGAAGAACCTGATGTTCCGCAGACGGATCAATCTCCTCAGTGTAATGCAGTTTCTCCTAACAGTACCGAAGCTTTCAAGATATTGAGATTATTGATACAGGCTTGGTAGCTTTTGGAAACTTAAAATAGCGAAAATAAGACGTTCAAGCAACAGGAGGATAATCCCACGGTGAATATCAAGCATGCACAGGCTGAAGCGGAGAATGGCACTGCCGAAGGCGCCAACCCAGAGCACGTCAGCACAGTGGTTTTCACCTGTATAGCTGACCCGATGACTGCCATGCAAAAGACGGTGGAACTGTCCGGAGCTGCTGCCGGCAGTCCTGGCTCTAAAACCGTGATAACGAAGGGCGTCAGGCCAAAGACAGCAAAGGTTAAGCTAGTCAAGCCGAAGACCGTTAAACCGAAGACCGATAAACCGAAGACAGGCAAGGCGAGGACAGGAAAACAGAAGACAGGCAAGGCGAAAGCGCTCAAGATGGCTAAAGAGGGCGCATACCGGCCCGAGAGCCCATTCGACTTGAACGACAGCCAATGGTATCTGAACCGGGAGCTGACATGGCTTCAGTTCAACCGCCGCGTGCTGCACGAGGCGGTTGACGAACGGACGCCGCTTCTGGAGCGGCTTAAGTTCATAGCCATCGTCAGCGCCAACATCGACGAATTCATCATGAAGCGGATAGGTGGCCTGAAGCAGCAGATCGGTGCCGGAATGCACGAGCTGACGCTGGACGGACGCACCCCGCGTCAGCAGGTCCACGAGTGTCACCTCTCCATTCGGGATATTCATGCCGGAAAGAGGGTCGCCTTCAACGAGTTGCGCGCACTCCTTGAGCAAAAGGGGGTCGTCATCAAGAGCTACGCGACCCTGATGCCCAAGGAGAAAAAAAGCCTTCGCGAATACTACTACACCAACATCTACCCGCTTTTGACCCCGCAGTCCATTGACCCTGCGCACCCATTCCCCTTCATTTCCAACCTCTCACTGAACCTGCTGGTGACGCTGCGCTATCCCAAGGCGAAGGAGGTGTCCCTGGCACGGGTCAAAGTGCCGGTCGGCGTCGGGTCATCCCGTTTCATCCGGGTCGGCAAGGGGGATCATTTCATCCCGCTGGAAGACGTAATGATGAACAACCTGGACATGCTCTTTCCTGGGATGCAGGTAGTTTCTTGCGAGATCTTCAGGGTTACCCGTAACGCTAACACTGAGAAGGACGAGGAGGAGGCTGACGACTTGATGGCGATGATCGAGAGCGAGTTGAAGGAACGCAGGTTCGCTCCTATTGTCCGTCTTGAGATCGGAAGCGGCATGGAGCCTTTGCATCGCGGGCGGCTTGCCGCCGAACTGGAACTGGACGAGGAAAACGACGTCTTCGAGGCCCCGGGAATGCTCGCAATGCGCGATCTGTTAGAGCTCGCAAGGCTCGACTACCCACGCATGCACGACCCGGCGCACCACCCGATCGATCACCCGAAACTAACCACCTCCAGGAACATCTTCCACACCATCCGCGACGCCGGCGCCATCCTGCTGCAGCATCCTTACGTCTCCTTCTCCACCTCCGTCGAGCGGTTCCTGCGGGAGGCGGCCAACGATCCCAAGGTGCGCGGCATCAAGATGACCCTATACCGGACTTCCAGCCAGAGCCGTATCATCGACGCCCTGCTCGCTGCGGCCCAAAACGGCAAGCAAGTGGCGGTAGTGGTGGAGCTTAAGGCGCGCTTCGACGAGGCGGCCAACATACGCCTTGCCGAACAGATGGAGGAGGCTGGTATCCACGTGACCTACGGAGTGGTGGGGCTAAAGACCCACTGCAAGGTGATCCTGGTGGTACGGCAGGACTATCAGGGGCTCAGGCGCTATGTGCATATAGGGACCGGCAACTACCACGCCGAGACGGCACGCGTCTACAGTGACGTTGGGCTTCTCACCTGCGACGAGACCATCGGGCAGGATGTCACCGAGTTGTTCAACTACCTCACCACCGGTTTCATTGCACGGCGCAACTACCGGGCCCTGATGCCGGCTCCGAAGCTCCTGAAGAAGGCGCTCCTGTCAAAGATCGAGCGGGAGATTGCACTACATACCGAAACCGGCGGCGGTCTGATCCAGTTCAAGACGAACGCCCTGGAGGACGGCGACATCGTGAAGGCCCTCTACCGAGCCTCCATGGCGGGTGTGCGGGTCGTTCTCTACGTGCGCGATACCTGCAGGTTGAGGCCCGGCATCCCGGGGCTTTCAGAGAACATCCGCGTCGTCAGCATCGTGGGACGATTTCTTGAGCATGCCCGCATTTACTACTTCAGAAACGGCGCAGCCGAGGAGTATTTCATCTCCTCAGCGGACGTCATGAAGCGCAACCTGGAGGCCCGGGTGGAGATCCTTTGCCCGGTCACCGCTCTGGAATTGACCCGGGAACTTAAGCAGATCTTCGACAGTTACGGCGCCGACCAGCGCTCCGCCTGGGACATGCAGCCAGACGGGAGCTACCTCCAGCGCAGTCCCGCCGAAGGGGTGAACGGCGAAGGGACCCACCAGATGCTGATCGCACAGGCGGAGAGGCGCCTTAAAGAGTCGCTCAAAGAGAAGAAGAAGCTGCACCGCTGAAGGTTCCCGGATCGAGCCTTTAAGGTGAGTTGGCCGCCACTTTGTGCCATACCTGCCAGGTGTCAAGTGGGGGCAATCATAGAACCGTGCGAACCATATTTTGAGGCAGAAATTTTTTCCACTGTCCCTGTGGAAAAACCCTCTGTGCCTGTGGATATGTTTCAAGATTGTCACGTGTCTATCGGTACTTCTGCATTTTGCACAACGAATAATCAGAGCTTGTAACTAGTTGAAATTACGTTTCAATAATTATATAGCCCTGTGCGCAATTTAGACGGGTTATGAATGACGCGGGAGAAATCGTAACAAAACAAGAAATGTGGATAACTGATTAAAACATAGGTCTTTTACCCAGGTGCTAGCCGATTTGGCTTCACAAGTAACTCCGTGCCTGCGCCCCTATGGTGTCAACAGGAAAGCTGCCGAGCATCTCAAGGAAGGAGGCGTAGAGGCGGCTTCTCTTGGCGGCAATCGTCAGCAAAAGGCTCTTCTGTCCGGCCCCCTCCGGGATACGGTCCAGCAGCATCTGCGCAAAGACATCGAGGTCGTGAAGCTTACCGAGTACCTCCTGGTAACCCTTCAGGGCGCGATGCAGCTCCGGAAAGTCAGAACTAAAGAGCGGCTCGAGAATTTCCAGCCGGTAGCGCATCCTCTTGACAGCGATCCTCAACTGGTGCTGCGCGTTGATGTTAGCCTCATCGAGGGCCTGGGGAAGGAGTTTGCTGAGGGGCTGCTCGCGGACCGTGATCGCGACGTCGGCAAAAAGGGAGAAGTCCTGGAATGGGTCGACCTGAGTGTTCCCGAACAGCTGCGGTTTATCCAGCGTAGCACTCAGCACGGATTTCAGCGGGCCGGGCTTGATGGCATGCAGGTCGCCTTTGAGTTTCTTGCGCGCCGCCTTGCCTTCCTTTTCGAGATGGGTCAGCAGGTCCCGGACCTCCAAGTCTGCCTGCAGTAGCTCCTCAGGCTCCAGCGCCGAGAAAAACAGGATGGACTCGTCGGTGTTGCGTAGGGAGCCTAATATGCCGGTCACCTGTTTCACCTGCTTGCCGATGCGGGAGAGTTCTTTGTCGGGGAAGCAGGGTTCGAAAAGGGCAAGCCCTTCGCGCAAGCGGCGCGAGGCGACGCGGAGGTCGTGAATCTCTTCGACGCCAAACCCCTTGGTCACCTTTGCCCAGCGCAGGAAGAAATCTGCACTGTGTACGCCTAGAAGATGGCGGGCGGCGATCCAGAGCGGTGTTGTGCTGAAGACAGGGGACATGGACTTGAGCCTCTTGAGCTATAGGCATCGTCGGGGAATCTGGAAGTGCCCGGTGCTGCCTTTCAGTTAACACCTTAACACTTAACGCTCCTTGGTGGACTATTTAGGTGCACTGAGAACTGCCTTTCGCGCCTTCTTAAGTCCTTTGTGGACCTTCTTAAGGCTGGCACCCTCAAGCCCCGCCAAACGTTTTTGCGCCTTGCTGAGCGCCTTGGCGGCGCGCTTCGAGCCCTTTTTGCCGCCGTTATTCATCTGTTCCAGGGCGTCTTCGATACGCACCAGGTCGGAGGTGAGTTTCTTGCCACACTTTCCGGTCAGTTCTTCCGGGAATCGCTGCCGGGTGGTCTCGGCTAGAGACTGGACATTCTCCTTTACCTCGGAAAGCCGCTGCTGCAGAGCCTCTACACGTGCCAAGCGGCCTGTGTGCGAAGCTTTAGAAAGCAATTTTGCCTGTTCCAGAATGGAGTTGATGTTGCGGGGATTGAGGCCTCGGACCTTTTTCAGACCTTCCTCGCCTGCCTGTACGATCTTGGCAAAACTGTCCAAGCCTGCTTCCAACAGGCGTTGAACAAGAATTCTGCCGATTCCCTTCAGCTGTTGTAGTTCTGCTGCTGTTTGCACCATGTCAGTGTCTCCCCTTGGTTGGTAATGTTTATCTGTGGAGCAAGAGCTCGAAAGCCTTGTTGCGTGTGGTTATGATCTTCCTTACACCGCTGACTAAGTGCAGATTCAGCGCCATTTTTTGGTGAACTCTTATTTTATTGACTTCTTTTACTTAAACCACGCAGTTGCAATAAGCAACTGTTTACTCACTATATTTCGTTTGAACTGATAAAGTTCACACAGATGTAACATAACCGGGAGGGACAGGAAACTAGGAACGATGGGGCGGGGTCAGATGGGCGGAGGCCGTCCAGCAAAAGGTTTCAATCTCTGCTATCAACTTGCTATTCGCTTCAACCTCGAACCTCTTGATCTTCCGTGCCCTGAAGCCCTCGTCCCAGAAGGAAGCATGGTCGGGTAACTGAGGTTTTACCCGATAGTCACATGATCTTCATAATTATCAGGTAAACAATAATTATCAGGCAAACAATTCTTACAAAGGCAGAAGGCAGCATCAACCGTGAAGGAGTCTGCATTGTCACGACAACAGGAATTTTCACCAAGCACCTCTTCAGACAGTTGCCCGGCCACGATCACAGACCTGCACCCTCACTACCTGAAAAACATCATGACCCGGCTTCTTGGCTCGGAAGGTGAACGTCCCTTTCTGGAGCGGCTCCCCTTTAGCGCCGGTGACACGACCGGCGGCACGGAGACCGAGCTGCAGGCGGTCGTTGTCGGTGGGAGGGGAGATGTGGACCTTCCTTGCGTCATCGAGCAGTCCGATTACTATGCAAACATAGCGAAACGCGCCGCGGCCGGGGACACTCCGAAAAGGCTGATCGCCGATCTGGATCGCTACCTTGCCGGCAGCAGGGACAATGTATGGGAGAACAGCTGGGTCAGATTTCCCCGGAAAAACCTCTCTTCCTTCGCCCTCCAGGTATTCGAGGGTGACCTCCTTTCCGACAAGAAGAACCCCTCGGCCGGGAGTCGGAGCGACGCCGGACGCTTTTTCGTGACTGGAGCGGACGGCGAGGAGTGCCTTAGGCTCCCCATCAGCTACCTTCTTAAACTCTCCCTCGCCGACCTGCTCGGCTCCCAGCGGCTCCCCAGGGCACTGGAGGCGACCGGGAGAAGGCTCCTGGAGCACTACCTGAACGACAACACCTCGCCCGAGACCTTCTCCTTCCACGTGGTGCCTCTTACCTCCCAGGGGCGCATGGGACGGGCGCTCGCCCGGGAAACCTCGAAACGCTTCATCTTCACCCAATTGCTGGTCATGTACGCCAATGAGAGCTTCGGCCTCAAGGAAAGTGGGCAGCGCGCCATGGTCTACTTCGCGCCGCACCCTCCGGTTCGGCAAAAAGAGTTGAACGAGCATGTCGCCGACGCCTTCTACCGCGAGCTGTTCATGAGCCCCTGCCTCTCCGGCTGGGACAAGGGGGAGGAGAAGCACCGCTACATGCAGCTCTGCCACCAGGTGCTCTCCCGCAGCCAGCTGAACGCGGTCGCCAAGCTGCGCGAGGCGGGGATCATTGTCAACAATCTGGTGGTGCTACCCAACGTTTCCAACGTGAGCCTCGCCAACAACGGCACCCATATCAGCCTCGGCAGCCGCAAGCTCGGCAGGCTCCTCTCGGAGCCGGCTTCCGGGTTCACCCAGTCCCACGAAAAGTACCTGGGGGACCTGACCATCAAGATGGCCGAGCACTTCCTGCCGCTCTTCGTAGGCACCTACAGCGCCTCGCCGTATCGACTTGGGTACACCGATTTCCATCCAGAGAGGGCTCTAGGCTTCCTGCCGCACGAGCTTGACTACACCCACCTGCGCATGCTCTGGAGGCGCTGGCAGAAGAAGGCGAGCCTCTCTGTCCTGGGCCGGCCGGTCACCCCTTTCGGCCCGCCCTGGATCGACCGGATGGTTAGCGGCCTCTTCGGGCTGAAGGGAGATTTCGTGCCGGACTACCGCCTGGTCGACTACCTGATCTGCCTGCTGAGCACCCCGCAGAGCCCGGCCCTGGACGGCCGCGTCGGCAACAGCGACAAGCTGAAGAGGGATCTGGCCGAGCTCGGGGTCTTCGACGGACAGATGTCGCTCTATCTGCTCTACAAGCTGCGCGAGTTCGGCGTCATGGGGTTCTCCGGCTTCGAGGGACGGCACTACAGCCAGTTCGATTCCCTTGAGGACGACCTCGGACGGGCAACAGACCTGCAGATGTTGATCAACGCGCTCGCTTACAAGTACATGGCAACCAGGAGCCTGAGCCATATGGAGATTCCAGACGACCCGTCGCTTGAGAGCGAGAGGCGCCAGATCTTCTTCGCCGCCGCCATCGGCAACCCGACCTTTTTCGTGCGCGTGAACAGCGCGAACCGCTTCCTGCAGCGGATCATCGAGAAAACCAGGGATGTGCGGCCAAGCCGGCGCTACCCGGGCTACGTCAGGGTCCAGGTGAGCGAATACCGGCTTTCCCTGTTGCAGCTTTTGCGTGCAGATGCCTGCGATCTGATCGAGATGATGGGACTGGAAGAGACTCTTGCCGATCTGGAACTGCGCCTGACCGAGCCGGAAAGCCACTCAGCCGCGGGGAAGCTTACCCGCGGTATCCTCGGCGAGTTGAACGCGAGTGTCCCGATGCGGGTGAGGGCGGATGATTTCAATCGGGGTGCGGAGCGCTACTACCGCGGAGGGTTGCGGCAGCGGCACATGGAGGAGGGGCTCGCGATCCTGGAACAGGATTTCCGCGACCTCGATCGCGCAGCGCAGCAGGGTGGGGCACAGGAGCGTGGTGTGCTGCATGCCTTGGGGGAGCAGGGCGGGGCGGCCAGCTTCCTTTCCGGCGTCAGGGGGGACCTCCTTTCTGAGCAGCTCGATGCCGGGAATCTGCGGCGCCTGATCAACCTGACCCTGCTCACCATCAACCGCGACCGGGCGGCCGCCGAAGCATTTTTGCAAAGGAGAGACAGTGATGCTTACCCTGCGGCACCAGTATATCGCGCGGGATAGCGGCACCCTGTGCGACGAGCCGCTCTTCGCAGACAGGCTGATAAAGCTCATGTACAACGGGGTCCGGGAAAATGCGCCGATCCTGTTCCGGCTTCTCACCAGCCCCAGGATGACCGATATCCTGGGTTTCATAAATTACGACCTTCCCTTTGGTTCCAGCGGATCGGCCTGCAGCAGGTTCCTTAAGCAGTTGAACATCGATCTGGGCGAGTGCCTGGCCGGCGCGGGAGAGCTTGACACCCCGCGCAAGGTCTTTGAGCGGCAGATCCGCTACTGGGACTGCCGCCCCATGCCGGACGACCCCGGTACCGTGGTTTCTCCCGCCGACGCGCGCGTGCTGGTAGGTTCCTGCCGGGAGACCTCGAGCCTTTTCATCAAGGACAAATTCTTCAGCTTCGAGGAGCTGCTGGGCGGTGAGCAGGGCCCCTGGCTTGACGCCATGCGCGACGGAGACTTTGCCCTGTTCCGGCTCACCCCGGACAAGTACCACTACAATCACTCCCCGGTCTCCGGGGAAGTCGTTGATATTTACCAAATCGACGGTGCCTTCAACTCCTGCAACCCCGGCGCGATCGTAACGGTTGCCACCCCGTACTCCAAGAACCGGCGGGTGGTCACTATCATTGACACGGACGTAGCGGGAGGGACCGGGGTGGGGCTTGTGGCGATGGTCGAGGTCGTAGCGCTCATGATCGGCGACATCGTGCAATGCTACAGCGCCCATGGCTATCAGGATCCGGAGCCGGTAGTCCCCGGAATGTTCCTCTCCAAGGGGCAGCCGAAGTCGCTGTACCGTCCGGGGAGCAGCACCGACATACTGGTGTTCCAGCGCGGCAGGCTCGACATCGCGGCGGATCTTCTGGAAAACCAGGCCCGCACCGATGCGAGCAGCCGATTTTCCAAGGGGTTCGGCGCTCCCCTGGTGGAGACCGACATCAGGGTCCGCGCTACTCTTGGCCGGGCGCGATAAAACAAGAATAACCCGGACACGGATTTGACGGATGGAACGGATAAAGTCAGATCAGCCTAACACTTAAAGGGTAGACAAAGGCTTTCCCGCAGCGGGTCAAGAGGACCACGGGGATCGGCAAGACAAAAACTTTTGGTGTTATGCTGAGCCTCATTTCTGGATTTGCGCTGTGTGACTATTGTGACCTGTGGTCATGCTTCATGCTCGAAAAGGAGGAATTAATCGTGACGCACATCATGTTCATGTCAGCTCTGGTCGCATTTTTGGCTCTTTATCTGCGCTGGGGGATGAAGACGCTCCCCGGGGAGCGTTGGCAGATCGCGGCGGCGGTCCCGCTCCACAAGGGGGATGATGGTTCCTGGGCCGGTGTCAATCTCACCTGGTACGGCATACTGACGGCGAACTCCTACCTGGTGGCAGCATTTCTAGCTATCGTTCTGATGGGGGCGGCGGGGATCCCGCTTCGGCCGGTGGTCGCGGTGGTCGCCCTGCTCCTCGCCTTTTGCGTGCCGGCGTCGCGCATAGTGGCGCAGATCGTAGAAAAAAAGGAGAACACCTTCACCGTGGGGGGGGCGGTTTTTGTCGGAACACTGTTGGCCCCCTGGATCATCCAGTTGGTGAACCAGAGTCCGCTGGCCCCCCTGGGAGCAAGGGTGCCGATGCTTGCGGCCCTTGCTGCGATCTCCATTGCCTATGCATTTGGCGAGGGGCTCGGCAGGCTTGCCTGCGTCAGTTTCGGCTGCTGCTACGGTAAACCGCTTTCCGCCTGCCACCCCAAGGTCGCGCGGCTGATCTCCCCGGTAGCTCTTACCTTCACCGGCAAGACCAAAAAGATCGCCTACGCTTCAGGTTTGGACGGCGTCAAGGTGCTCCCGGTCCAGGGCGCCACCTACGTCCTGTACTGCACGGCCGGCCTCGCCTCGACCATGCTCTTCCTGCGTGCCCAATACGGTGCAGCCTTTCTGGTGGCGCTCGGCGTGACCCAGGGATGGCGGGTGATCTCCGAATTCTTCCGAGACGATCATCGCGGCGTCGGGAGGTTCTCCGCCTATCAGGTGATGGGAATCGTCAGCATCTGTTACGGCTTCTGGGTGGTTCATCATTTTGACCGCGATCCTTCCCTGTTACCTGAGCTCGCCCACGGCTTAGCCAGCCTGTGGAGTCCGGTACCGCTATTGCTGCTGCAGCTACTCTGGGTGGTCATCTTTCTCTATACCGGTTTGAGCCGGGTTACCGCCGCAACCATGAGCTTCCATGTCAATACTGAAAAGATTTAGCCTCGTCCTATTCTTTCTCTGGTTTTCGTCGCTTCTTGTCTGTCATGCGGGGCAGTCCCGACCGGGTGGACACACGTTTCGCTATAGGGTCACCAGCCGAGGCTTTGGCGTCGGCGAAATGAAGACGGCCATTTCCCCCGTGCAGCACGCAGACGGCCCCGCCGTCAGGTTCCAGTCGGACCTTGCCATAGATGCGAACCTGCTGCTGTTCAAGGTGACCTTTCCCTGGGGCAGGGGGGCGCATGGAATGCTGCGTTTGCGGCTCACTTAAGAGGCCGGAACGCCTGATGAGAACGAAATGGCAAGGATGGCGCAATAGCATAACACCCCCCACAGTGTGAGTGGGCGGCTAGCCTGGTGCAGGTACCAGCAGCAACGGCACGCCGGCATGGCGGGCCACCTCGTTGGATACGCTTCCCAAAAAGACTTCCTCGAGGAATCCCTTGCCCTGGCCACCCATGACAATGATGGAGAAATCACCTTCCTTTGTGCGACCGAGGATCTCCGCTCCGGGTTTTCCATGGACGAGGTCGATGGTCACCTCTGCCGCCCCCAGTGTCTTCAGTCGCCGCTTTTTTGCCTCAAGCAGATAGCGCGCGCCTTCCTCCCGGCGTTGCGCAGCGACCGGATCAGCGTCTCGTTCTGAGATGACATGCATGACCGTCACCTGGCATCCAGTTTCCAAGGCGATTTTCCCCAGGTAGTCCAGAGCCCTCTCCGCCGTCTCGGAAAAGTCGGTGGGGAAAAGGACCCTGACGAACAGTTTTCGGCAGACGATCTCACTTTTCCCCTTCTCCAAGAGGGTGATGCGTGAGAGGAGCAAGGGTCGCCGCGTCTGATGCAGGAGTTCGGCGGAGACGCTGCCGATGGTTGCCGCCTGGAGGATTCCCTTGTCGTAAGAACCGATGAGGATGAGGGATACGTCATGTTTTTCCGCCATCTCGTTAAGGGTATGAGCCGGAAGGCCAAACGGCATCTCCACGGTGACCTTCACTCCCTGTGCTTCAAGGATCTTCCTCTGCCGCTCAAGAACGGGCCTCGCTTCTGCAGCGAGCATCTCCTCAAGGCCGGGGGTGCTTGCCACGTAAATGACATGGGCGAGAATAACCTCTTCCATTCCGATGCTCTTAAGCTCTTCCGCGCAGAGGATGAGGTCGTCAGAGGCAGGGGACAAATCGGTACAGACAAGCATTTTTATGAACATGGCAGCATCCTCCTCAAAGCCGTCCGATTCCATTCTTCATACGGGGTGTTACAAAATCAAGCAACCGTCTTTACCCATTCCTCAATCTGCGCCTTGATGGCGTCGCAAATCTCACGTGTTCCCCGCAACTTATCTTCATCGGTTCCATGCAATGCGGATGGATCTGGGAAATTCCAGTGTATTCTTTGAGTTACACCCGGGAATATCGGGCATTTTTCTGCAGTCGCCTCATCACAAACGGTTATCACATAACTGAAAATTAATCCTGATTTATATACGTCGAATACGCCAGCAGTCTTTTTTTGTGAGATGTCGATGCCAGCTTCTTCCATGACTTTTACGGCATAAGGATTGAGCGCGCCCGGTTCTATTCCTGCGCTTTGAGCTTCAAACCTGTCCCCGGCCATATCGTTCAGAATTGCCTCTGCCATTTGACTGCGAGCGCTGTTATGGACACACATAAACAATACTTTGGTTCTCTGCATAGGCTTCTCCTCTTGATGCGGACAGCTTATTTTTTACAGAAGTATGAGACAATACCAGCTCTATTGCAAAGCAGTTCTGACGACATAATGGCCAGATCTGGCACGATGCGGTGCGAGCCGCCGGAACCTTTCTTCGAGATCCTGGTACTGCTTTCGCGACATGTGGAGAGCCTGCTCGAACACTTTGCGGACTTTTGGCTCCCTGAAGGTTGCAACAAAAACCTCATACCGATCCATGCAGGACTGCTCCTGGCTCAACGCCAGTCCGAGGGCATTTTTTTCGGACATTCGAACATCGATTTCATCAAGATACCCATCAAAAACAGGCGGGTTCTGAGCGTCGGGCAGTTCAGTCAGGCTCAACAGATTGTTGAAACCGGCACCGGAATAGAGACTGAGAATTTCCTCGACATGCCCTGTCTCCTGGTTCGCCAGTTGTTCCAGCACCTGCTTGCCCCTCCCATCGCGCACCCTGGCGGCGGCACGCCGATAAAAATCCGAACTTTTTTTCTCTGTGAGTACTGCCAGGTGGAATGCCTCCTCTATAAAAATTTCCATTGTTGATTCCCTTTTTGTTCAGGTTGCTCACATTAAAAATCGAGGCAAGTGGGGTCAGCATCGAATTCACCGACAAAAGCCGCCGCATGATCCGGTTTCGATACATCAAGAGCTCCCAACCTACGCCCACGCATCATAAGCATAAAAAATATCATCGTTCTCAACAAGGTCAGCATACGGTCGAAATCACACAACAGCATGTACACCTGGTAACGATCTTGTAAAATCCAGCTGCTGCGACCGGCGTCGTGCTCTATCTGGACGCAATCTGCGACAACCTTTTTAAAAATGTTCTACAGATTGCGCGCGGTGGAATGCTCCGATGCCGCTGCACGCAATCTGCAGCCCCCGCAATAATCATCAGTCGGTCAGCTCCCGATTATCACGCCAATCTGGATAAACACCCTGCACTGAGACAATTCCTTAACCTTTAACAAGACTGTAACTGTTTCTACACAATAGAGCTGTATCTAGGATAGCTAGGAAATATTCTCTTCTTGAAGGATTGATATGCAAGCCATACTGATAATCGAAGATGAAAGGGACCTCGCGGATTTGCTCGCCTTCAACCTGGAGAAGGAAGGGTACCGAACCGTCATCGCTCCAGACGGTATCGATGGACTGCAGGCTGCCGCCCGGATCCTGCCGGACCTGGTCCTCCTCGACCTGATGCTGCCCGGCATGCTGGGGACCGAGGTCTGCAAGAGACTTAAGAAGAGCGAACAGACGTCCCGGATCCCGGTGATCATGCTGACCGCCAAAGGGGAGGAGATCGACAAGGTGGTGGGCTTCGAGGTCGGCGCGGAAGACTACGTGGTAAAGCCGTTCTCTACCAGGGAACTGCTGCTGCGAGTGAAAGCCGTGCTGCGACGAACTGCCATGGAGGCTGTAGAAAGCCCGGTCATCAAGGTAGGTGCGATCACCATCGATACAGAACGGCACCTGGTGGCGGTAAACGGCGCAGAGGTCAGTTTCACCACGACCGAGTTCAACCTGCTGCACACCCTGATAAAACGGCTCGGCAGGGTTCAAAGCAGGGAAGTACTGTTGCGCGACGTCTGGGGGTACAACTTCGTTGAGGACACCCGCACGGTCGACACCCACGTAACCCGTTTGCGCACCAAGATGGGGGAGGCGGGGGAGATGATAAAGACCGTCCGTGGTTTCGGTTACAAAATGGAGGTGAAATGAAGTTAAAGGTCATGGGTGCCCAGCTGTTGATTGTGCTCTTGCTTGGAGCGGTGATCTACAGCTATCTGAACCGCACGCTGGAGCTGTACCAGAAAACGGTAGTGACCGAGCACCTGATAAATGACGCTGGTCTGGCAAGGGTCGTCGCCGCCAAGGAGATACAGGAACTGCGCAGGGATGCCCCTGCAACGGCCGCAAGCATCGGTCGCGAGATCAAAGCCCGCGTCACCATTATCGCCGGCAACGGCGAGGTGGTGGGAGACTCCGAGGTTCGCCCTGGTGAACTTGCCACCCTCGACAACCATGGGGGCCGTCCGGAAGTCCGCGACGCCCGGGTCAATGGAAGAGGTTTGTCGGTTCGTTACTCGGAAACCCTCCGCACCGACATGCTCTATGTCGCGGTCCCTTTTAACTCTGCGGCCGGCGGCAGCGCTTTGCTCCGGCTGGCTTTGCCGCTCTCCTCACTGGAAGCGGCCAAAGGTGAGTTCCGTGCCGTTCTTGGCGGGACACTTTCCCTTGCCGCCGTCATGCTGGTATTTTTCAGCTACCTGCTTACCAGCGTCAGCAGGAGGTCGCTGCGTGCGGTTTCTGTCATCGCCTCCAGGATCAGCAAGGGTGAGATCGGTACCCGGGTACCGGTTGAGAAAGGCTCGGAGGTCGGCGAACTCGCAAGAGTATTGAACGAGATGGCACTTCGGACCGAGGAACAGCTCGGGCGGATATCCGCGGAAAAAAATCGCCTCGACACCATATTGCGTGGCATGGGGGAAGGGATTATGGTGTCCGATCCTCACGGCGTCATCACCCTGGTCAACCCTGCCTTTAGGAGTCTCTTCGCTATCCGGGACGAGGTGGAGGGGAAGCAGCTGATCGACATCTCGCGGCACCCCGCCCTGCATGACTCCTTCAGGGACGTGATTGCCCTAGGGCAGGAGCGCGTGGAGGAGCTGCAACTGCGATCTCCAAAAGAGAAGACCGTCCTCACTCACTGGGTGCCACTCCTGGAGAACGACGTGTTGCAAGGGGTGGTCGCGGTATTTCATGACATTACCGACATCAGGCAGCTGGAGAAGATACGCAGGGATTTCGTCGCCAATGTCTCGCACGAACTGCGCACCCCGGTTACCGTTATCAAGGGATATGCCGAGACGCTGCTCGCCGGCGCGCTGGAGAGTAATCCGGAACAGGCAGCGCGCTTTGTCGGCATCATTTATTCTCACGCGGATCGACTCGGATCGCTGATTGGCGACCTTTTGACCCTGTCGCAGCTCGAATCCGGGACCCTTGCCATGGAGTCGAGAAGCATCTGCCTGCATGACATTGCCGAACACGTCGTAGCCCTTCTGGAGCAAAAGGCCCAAAACAGGCGCATAAGCATCGATTGCTCAGGGCTTGCCAGTGCCCCCGCGGTTCTGGGCGATCCAGGGAGGCTGGAACAGGTCTTCGTTAATCTTCTGGACAACGCGATAAAATACACCCCGGCTGGAGGCTCCGTCACGCTTAGTGCCGAAGCCTTGGGGGATCAGGTGCGGATCGTCGTGAAAGACACCGGCACAGGGATCCCGTCACGCGATTTGCCGCGTATCTTCGAGCGATTTTACCGGGTCGATTCGGCCCGCACCCGCGAGGAGGGGGGGACCGGTCTCGGCCTGGCAATCGTCAAGCACATCGTGCAACTGCAGGGAGGGACGGTCTCCGTGGAGAGCTCAGGGCAGGGTTCCAGCTTTTATATCACCTTGAAGCGCGCCTGATGCTGAGGACTAAAGACTGAAAATCAACTTCGCGAGGTGTTAAATGGGGAAAGATCATACGAGCAGCCAGTTCGACGTGGAACTGAACGATATACGCGCGAGGCTCCTGGAGATGGGGGGGAAGGTGGAGCTTATGATCGCCAACTCGATGAAGTCCCTGGTGGAACGTGATTCGGCGCTCGCCGGGCGGACCATTGCCTCCGACCGCGAGATAAACGCCATGGAGATCGAGATCGACGAAAAATGCCTGCACATACTGGCAAGGCGTCAGCCCGCAGCGAGGGATCTGCGCTTCGTCACCCTGGTGCTCAAGATCGTTACCGACCTGGAGCGGATCGGCGACCAGTGTGCCAGCATTGCCAGAAACGCTCTTGAGCTGAACCGGGAGGCCCAACTGAAGCCGTACATTGATTTGCCGCTTATGGCCGATACGGTAAATAACGCGGTCAGGGAGGCGCTGGACGCCTTCGTACGCGGAGACGCGCCGACTGCCGTCCAGGTCTGCCGGGATGACCGGATCGTGGACGAGCTGAACGAGCAGTTGCAACGGGAGCTGCTCACCTTCATGATGGAGGACCCGGCTACCATCGGGCGCGCCTTGAGGATCAATTCGATCTCGAAGTACCTGGAGAGGATCGCCGACCATGCCACCAACATAGCCGAGATGGTTATTTTCATGGTCGATGGCAAGGATATCAGGCACACGATCGTCTGATCAGGCGAAAGTTGGCTTTTTACACAGACTATTACACAGATCGAAACGAAGTCGTAACTCTCCTCGTTCATACTGCAAGAAAAACAAGGAGAGCTTATGCACAGATCGGTGCTGCCGTTTGTCAGGAAAACCCTGGTTGGACACCCCGCGGTGGTAGGCTTAGCTTCCGCTGCCACCGGATTCATGCGCCAGATGTCCATAAACCCGTTTACCCCAGGAAAGAGAACCCGGGAATTCAAGCTCAAGGACAGTGTCACCAGCCTCCATGCCTGCCGCGTCCAGCTCTTCAAGGAAAAGGGGTCTGGCTCCATTCCGACGGTCATCGTGGGCGGCTTCGTACCGGATGCCACGGAGCAGGTGGAGTTCCAGCGCTCCCTCTTCAGGGGATACGGCAGCATCTACTATCTTAACTACCCGCGCCACGGTTTCTCCGCGGAGATGTTCTTTGCCCAGCTGGCAGATCTGATTGAGGATCTTAACAACCGAGACCAGAGACCGGTCCTCTTCGGCGTCAGTTTCGGCTGCGGCCTGATAGCCAGCTTTCTCAGGGAGAACGCCGATGCGGCCACACTCAGGATCCGCGGGGTGGTCATGACCAGTCCGGTCCTTTGCACCGAAGATCTGATCCGGCCTGAAAACGAAAAGGTGGGCGGCGTCAGGATGCTGGAAAGCAACTTACGAAGGATACTGAAGGCGGGACCTGAAGGCGGCGAAGTGCTTGGCCGTCAGATCGAGCGGGCACGGCGCTGTTTCCAGGCCCTCTTCGAGACGGGGGCACAAAACCGTGAGCTTTCCACCAGACACCTTTCCATCAAGAAGAAAATTATGCAGGTCATCGAGACAACCCCCGCCCTTGGAGGCTACCAGCGGGTGCTGGCGCTGAAGCAGTTTGCCCGCCCTGACGGGGTGCGCCCCATCTTTACCGGACCGGCTCTGACGCTTTTGGCCGAGGATGAGGAGAACCTCCTGGTGCCGAGTTCGCCGACGCTCGCTCTGCTGCGCAGCCCGGACAAGAAACATGTCCTCTTCCCACGCGGCCTGCTCTGGAAGGTAATATCCGGTACGCCAGGTGACAGCGTGGCACACGCTTCGCTCATCTTCCACCACCACTGCTACAACCCCCTGATCAAGATCTGGTACGACAAACTGCAGGCTCCCGTACTGGTTGCGGCTGTGTGATGAAATACGCTAAGACCTTGAGAAACGCCACCTTTCCGCTTTTCGACCGGCTGCTTAAGACCGGCTCAGCTTTCAATGCGGGGCGCTTTACAGCCCGCGATCCGATGGCCTTCCAGCGCCAGATCTTTTCTTGGCTCATCGCCCGCGGAGCCTCGACCAAATTCGGAGCGGACTACGGACTGGCCGAGTTCGTATCCCTGCCGTTTCCCGAGGCCTACCGGCGTTATCGGAAGCAGGTCCCGATCAGGACCTACGATGACTTCTGGAAGGACTACTTCAAAAAGGGCTTTAGGGAAGGAGAGGGAGGGGGCAGCCTGCTCCTTGAAAACGTCACCTGGCCGGGACGGATACCCTTTTTCTGCGAGACCTCGGGGACCACGGCGCCCAGCAAATACATCCCGTTTTCCCGCGAGATGTTCGCCGCAAACCGGCGCGCAGCACTTGATCTCACCTCCTGCTATCTGAGTGCCAACCGCGAAAGCCGCCTCTTCCAGGGGAAGCTTCTCTACATGGCGGGTAATACAGGGCTTACCGATATGGGGACCGGTGTCAAAAGCGGCGATATGAGCGCCATTACCCTGCGCTACCGCCCAAACTACCTGAACCCGTTCATTGCCCCGGATGCGGCCACAGCCTCGCTCCCCTGGGAGGAAAAGCTGGAGAGGCTCGCGGAGCTGCTTCTTTCTGATCCCGGCATCAGGGGGATATCCGGGGTCCCGCCCTGGATTATTTTGCTCCTGAAAAGGTGTGCCGAGCTGGGCGGGGCGCCGCTTGACGGGCTGCTCCCCCAACTGGAACTGATCATTCACGGCGGGACCAGCATGAAGCCGTACCGGCGCGAATTTGGCGAGCTGTTCCCGGGCCATGCCCCTCGCTTTCTGGAGCTGCTTCCGTCCTCCGAGGCGTTCATGGCCTTTCAGCTGCTAGGGGAAGAGCAGATGCGGCTTGCTCCCTATTACGGGGTATTCTTTGAATTCGTGCCCTGTGAAGATCTCGACCATCGGGGGTGTCCTGCGCCCGATGCTGACTGCGTGCCGCTGGAGGAGATCGAAACCGGCCGGCGCTATGCCGTGATTCTCACCACTTGCGCGGGGCTTTGGCGCTACCATATCGGCGACACCATCCGCTTCAGCGCCCGTGCTCCGCTCTTCATCGAGTTCACCGGCCGCGACAAGTTCCTGGACCGCTTTGAAGAGAAGGTGACCCAAGGAGAGGTGGAGGAGGCGGTGACCGTGTTGAACCGCTCCCCCGGGATCGACATCCGGGAGTTCATCGTCGGCCCGCAGATCTCCGAGCGGCGCCATCTCTGGGTGCTCGCCATGGGGAACGGCTGGGCTGGAAGCTCCATCGACCTTGCGGAGGGTCTGGACCGTGCGCTTACCGGCATGAACGCAGACTACAGGACTTTCCGTGCCCAGGGGAGGATCAACTGCCCCCGGGTTCTGGTGGTGTTGGCGGATGAAATCTACTGCTGGTCAAAGGAGGTGCGCGGTAAACTCGGAGGACAGAGCAAGATCCCGCACATCGACCCTACGCTGGAGGGGGAACTGGTTGCAAGTCTCGCCAGGTTCAGCTGCAACCGTTCAAGCCGAAAGTAGATGCGAGGTGATCTCACAGTACGATGCACGCTAACGTCCCCCCTGAAGGAAAAAGCATGCGGGTGGCACCAGTCAGCGCAATCCAGGTCCCCGCCTCGTAGCGATCACCATGGGATTGTTTCACCATTTCTTGCCGTAACTGTAACCGCACCGTCACATATTCCACCTATACTCCCGGGCGAACTGAAGGCCGCTCCCGGCAAGCTGATCCATATACCGACCGTGATGGGCGCAGTCGTCGTGACGTACAACATTCCCGGGGTGGCCAAGGGGCTGAAACTCAACTCCGAGGACGTCGCCAACATCTACCTCGGCAAGATCACCATGTGGAACGACCCTAAAATTGCCGATGACAACAAGGGTATCGCGCTTCCGGCCAAGCCGATCATCGTCGTGCACCGCTCCGACGGCAGCGGTACAACCAGCATCTTCACCGACTACTTGACCGGTGTCAATGCAGAGTGGGCGCAGAAGGTCGGCAAGGGCGGTTCCGTCAAATGGCCCGTGGGCCTGGGCGGTAAGGGGAACGAAGGGGTCGCGGGACAGGTTAAGACCACTCCCTATACAATCGGTTACGTCGAGCTCGCCTATGCCGCGAGCGCTGGCCCCAGGAGCAGATCGACAGCCTCGCCTACGTGGGGATCACCCGCGCCCGGTTCCGGCTTGATATACCCGCATGACCCTTTTAAAGGAGCTCCCCTATGCCAAACGGCGGATCTGATGCTGCTTCGAATGTCGCTGGTACTCGGGTGATGACTCCACCGATTCCGGTCACTGTGAACTTCGCGATGCCTCTATAACCATTTCGCACTGGACGTATTGCGACAACTTCGGGATGTCCCGATCCACACCATTCCCCGAAAGGCCCCCAATCGACGGCCCGATCTACGCCTCAGGAATCTTCGAGGGCGCCTACAACAGAATCCCGTGGAACGGGAAGCATGAGCCGCAAACCTATGTCAGCGGCCGGTAACCTGGTACGTCCCGTGGCACGGCTGGAAAACCGGCCCCATCGGCACCATTACCGATGATACCCAGATGACGCGCTGGCTGGCCGAATCCCTGCTTGAACAGGGGCGGCTGGACCCGGAAGACGTTGCCCGGCGCTTCACCCGGGAGCGCATAAGGGGGATCGGACAGGCAACCCGGCAGTTTGTCGGCAACTTCAAAGATCAGGGATTGCCGTGGCAAGAGGCCGGAGTCGCCTCCGCCGGCAACGGCGCCGCGATGCGTGCCGCACCGGTCGGCATCTGGTTTCGTAATGATTTCGACGAGCTGAAGCTGGCCGCCGGAATCCAGGCCATGGTCACCCATAACGATCCGATGGCCATGGCGAGCAGCATCGTCACCGCCTATGCCGTGGCCAGGCTGCTGCGGATGAACCCGCGTAATCTTGCGGACATCGGGCAGAAAACCCTTTTCTGTCGTGACCTGGCCGAATCCATCGCTGGAATCGAGTCGGGGACAACCCGAAACGGTGGGGTGCAGGCGAGCCTGGCCCGGCGGATAGGGAACGAGATACCGCGCTTTCTCGACGCTAGGACCGAACCGGGCGAGGTGCAAAAGGAGTTCTGGAGCGGCGCCTACGTTCTGGAGAGTCTTCCCTTTGCCCTGTACAGCTTTCTCTTCTCCCCGGGCGACTTCGACCGGGTGCTTTTCAATGTGGTGAACGAAAGCCGCGGTTCCGACACGGTCGCCGCCCTGGCCGGCACCTTCTGCGGCGCCCTGAACGGATTGAACTGCAATATGACTCGCAGGTACTGGACCAAAATCAAGACCTACAGTGATGCGGATACCATCCCCGATATCAGGATGGCACCGGAAAAGAGCTACCTGGATGATCTGGAGTGGCGGGATGAACTGTTCGATCTTGCAGACAGGCTGTCAAAGGAGTGCTGGCGGGGCTAGAGGCGGGGCTGTAGCTTCCGGTTCCTCCTTACCCTTTTAATCAGGACGGTATTCGAGTATACTGGCCTGGCTTGAAATGGTGCATGCAAAGACTAGGGAGCATTTATGAACAAACTCGATGAAGCCACTGTGCAGAACCTTGAACGTCGCATACCTGAGCTTGCTGAAGGCGCTGTCCGGCAGGCCTACAGTAAAACGCTCGCCTCTGGCCGCATGGTGGTTGAGGCAGTCAATGGTCAACTGATTGAATCACATCCCGATGGCTCGTCGAAGGTTCTCAAAAATATCCACCCACCCACCTACGTCGCTCCCGACCAGAAAATCATCAGGAAAAAACGGTGAAAGTCGCCCCTCGCCTGAGGATGTTCGCCGGACCCAACGGTTCCGGGAAAAGCACCATAAAAGCCGTAGTCGAATCCGCAATTGGTTCGGACCTCTTCGGGATATATATCAACCCGGGTGAGATTGAGGAATTGATACGGCGGTCCGGCAATCTCGATGTTTCGGCTTTCGGTGTGGATACCCGTGCCGATGAGATCTTGGGGTTTTTTAAAACGTCGCCATTTCTTGCTGGGAAAGGTCTTGTAGACAAAGCTGCAGCGCTGACTTTTGAGGATGGGAAGTTGAACTTCTCAGAGGTGGAAGTCGATTCGTATCTTCGGTTGCCGCCGACTTCATGCGACAGAGACTGCTGGATGCCGGGATTAGCTTCACGTTTGAAACTGTCATGTCTTCGTCTGACAAGGTTGAGTTCCTGCGAAAAGCCCAGGAAAGGGGCTTTCGGACTTACTTGTATTATGTAGCAACTGAAGACCCTGACATAAATATTTCCCGAGTCGAGAGCAGGGTGGCAGAGGGCGGGCACCCTGTTTCTAGAGAGAAGATCGTGAGTCGATATTACCGTTCATTGGATCTTCTTTTGGACGCAATACAATATACCAACCGAGCGTACATCTTTGACAACTCCTCTTTCGAGGGACCCTCGACAGGAAGAGTGTGGATAGCAGAGGTCACTGATGCAGCCGTTTTTGAATTCAAAGCTGATATCATGCCTTATTGGTTCAAAACGGCACTTTGGGATAAGCTTGTCTGCACCGAAGATACCGTCTTGTAAAACTCGCGTCTTTCCCGGCTTCCCTACCCTTATGCTAAACGGATGGTAAATCTCGGCAAAATCCCAGGCAGGCTGAATCGGCTCACACAAAGCTGCAAAGACACAAAGGAAGGCAGAAAATCTCTTTTGCAGGAGGTAAACCCTGACAGGGGGTTTCCTTGAGGGTTTTTTTTGAGCGGTTGTTCAGTAGTGTGATATTGAAATGCCGAATCGGCAATTTTCAGGATCCGAAAATAAACCGGCATGCGACGCAGGAGGAGTGCCGCGAGTTCGGGGAGGCCGACCGGGGGGCGCTGGCCTCCGCTGGTTGAAGGAGTCGCGGTCACGTTTTCTGCTGACAACGCCGCAGGTTGTCAGTTGTACGGACACCGGCATTCGTTTCAGCTTCCCCGGCCTCGCCGGGAATATTTATGGATACCTGAATCGGATCGGCATCACCATAGCGGTAGATTACGGAGGTGAATGCTGGGATCTGCTGGCGGATTTCGATATGGTAGAGGAGCATTCGGAACACGGCTACTATTGCAGCCTATGTCCTATGGAGAACACCAAGTATTACCAGTCCCGTGAGACGTTGTGGAGAGAGCACACATTCGAAACGTTTTTGGCATGGTGCAACGAAACTCTGGCTCCTGCGAATTGGCTCGTGCTCTATGATTATCATATTGGAAGAGAAGCCAAGCTGATGCAGGAGAAGCCAGATGAAGAGAAGAAGATGGGAACCAACAGAATACTTATGCCCTTGACCAGGTGGTGAAACTCGTGGGAACTCTGTAAACTTACTGGGGCCTGCATAGGATAACCGCCAGTTCCAGCCAGGCATCTGATTGGAAATAAATCAAGTTCCGAAAATAAACCGGCATGCGACGTCTTCTGACGCGTTGTCGGTTTATTTTCGTTTAAAGGGATCGATCCTGTGCTGATAACGCGAGGTGGCTATGCTGGAAACTGAAGGGAATGAGGGAAAACAGGCGGTGCTGAAGGTGGTCGGCGTGGGCGGGGCGGGTCTGAACGCCATCAACTCCATGATCGACGCGGGGCTTTCGGGGGTCGAATTCATCGGGGTAAGCGTCACCGGGCCGAGGCTCAGGAAATCCAGGGCTGCCGTCAACGTAAGAATCGGAGCGGGTCAGCGCTTCGGAACCGGGGGAGATCCCGAGATCGCGCGCCGCGCGGTACAGGAAACGAGCCAAACCCTCCTGGAGCATTTCAGGGGCGCCGACCTGGTCTTCATCGCCGCCGGAATGGGAAGCGGCACCGGGACCGGTGCCACCCCGGCCATTGCGGCAATTGCCAGGGAAGCCGGAGCCCTGGTCGTCGGGATCGTCACCAAGCCCTTCCAGTTCGAAGGGAAGCAGCGGATGCTGAAGGCGGAGGCCGGGATCCGGGAGCTGGAGCTGCATGCAGACTGCCTGATAGTCATCCCCAACGACCGGCTGGTCGGCAGCTCCGGCAAAGGTACCACGCTGATCGACGCCTTCAAGCCCGCCGACGCCGTCCTCAGGCAGGCGGTGCAGGGGATCGCCGAACTTGTCCGTGAATGCGGCCACATCAATGCCGATTTCAACGACCTGAAGACCGTCATGTCGATGCCTGGCAAGTCGATGATCGGCATGGGCACGGCCTCAGGAGCAGACCGCGCCGTCGAGGCGGTCAACATGGCGATAAACAGCCCTCTTGTCGAGGACAACGACATGCAGGGGGCCAAGGGCATCCTGATCAACATAACCGGCGGCGCCGGCATGACCATGGACGAGTTCGACCTGGTCACCAGGATCATCCACGACAAGGCGGACGACAATGCCGTCATCATCGTCGGCCTGGTGATACGCGAGGACCAGCAGGACCGCATCAAGGTCACGGTGATCGCCACCGGTATGGAGAGCGGCACCTGCCCGGTCACTCCCGGAAACTTGCAGGGTCGCAGTTGCGGGAGAAAATCCCTGAGACTGGCTTGAAATTGGTATTCGGGAATCTTTTTTCTTGGAAGATGTCGTTGCAATGTCGTTTTTCATGACGTATCATCGTTTTTCATGGGTTGAATGAATTGGGGCCATAATTCACGGCGGTAAGCATGTTTTCGACGGACAGGTCAGATCAGCATCGTTTTTCAGGGCCAGTAACAGTTTTTCAGGAACGGGCGCTGCCTGAAAGGGCCACGCCAGTCGGTTACGCTGCGCTCATCCACGCTTACGGCCTGCGGGTGCCACTGCCCCGTGTGCTCTTCGCAACTGGCGAACACCATCGCATAAGGATCGATTCGGAGTGGCACATACTGACCCCGCGTCACGCTCCGTCTCCCGACCTGGAAGCGCATCTTACCTTTGCCCTGAAATACGAGGGGCTCGACCTCGCTCTCCTCAAGCGTCTCTTCTCTGCAGTGAGCCCCGCCGAGATAGAGGCGATTGTGCTGGCGAAGCCGACCGGGAGCTACGCTCGTCGCATCTGGTTTTTGTATGAATGGCTCATCGGCAAACGGCTGGAACTTGCCGACGCCGTCAAGGGGAGCTATGAGCCGGTGGTCGATCCTGAACAGCAATGGGCAGTGCCTGGTGAAAATTCGTCGCGTCATCGCGTCCGAAACAACCTCCCGGGCACGCCGGAGTTCTGCCCTTTGGTCTTTAGGACCAAAGCACTCGAAGATTTCGTGACAATGGACATTGCCCGCCGCGCACAAGAAGTCGTGGCCAACGTGCCGAAGGATATTCTTGCCAGGACAGCTGCCTTTCTGCTGCTGAAGGATTCGAGATCAAGCTATGCCATTGAGGGAGAGCGCCCTCCGCATGACCGCATCCAGCGCTGGGGGCGCGCCATTGGCGAGGCGGGAAGGCGACCTCTCGGGATGGACGAACTGCTGCGACTGCAGGCAATGGTCATCGGCGATGCGCGTTTTGTCCGTTTGGGCTTGCGGGAGGTGGGCGGATTCGTAGGTGTTCATGACCGGGACAGCCGTCTGCCGATTCCGGACCATATCAGCGCACGTCCGCAGGACCTGCGTTCGCTGGTAGACGGTATGGTCGCTTTTGATCACGGTGCGGCGTTGTACCTGGACGCAGTCATCGCGGCCGCCGTACTGGCCTTCGGGTTCGTTTATGCCCATCCTTTTGAAGACGGGAATGGCCGTATCCATCGTTTCCTCATCCATCACGTTCTCGCTCAGCGCGGGTTCAATCCTGCCGGGGTCGTGTTCCCGGTTTCGGCGTCGATACTGGCACGAATCGACCAGTACCGAGCCACGCTGGAGGAGTATTCCAGGCGTTTGTCGCCCCTGATCGCCTGGGAGCCGACAGCGGACGGTAACGTCAAGGTGCTCAACGACACTGCCGACTTTTACCGCTTCTTCGACGCTACGCCCCATGCCGAGTTTCTCTATGCTTGCGTCAAACAGACGGTCGAGGAAGACCTGCCGCGCGAGACCGAGTTCCTGAAACGTTACGACCAGTTCCGTGCGCGCATTGAAGCGATTATAGATATGCCGGATCGCACCATCGATCTGCTGTTCCGCTTTCTCCATCAAGGTGCTGGACACCTCTCAAAGCGCGCGCGAGAGAGGGAGTTCGGGAAGCTGTCCGATGCAGAAGTCTCTGCCTTCGAATCGGCCTACCTGGAGTCTTTCCCCGCCGAGCCGTAGGCTGAGCGAGCTTCGCACTGTCGGACCGTATGCCTTCCGGAAAGCAGCGGTTTGAGTTGGTCCCGGCGATGTCAGCTCAGTCCTCACTTGTAAATCCCCCGGAGGCTCGCCCGCCATCTCCTGAAAATCCCGGCGAAGCTCCGGCGGCTCCAGCACCTCCACCTGGGCGCCGAACCCCTTTAGCCACCAGCGCAACTGGTGGCTGTCCTCGACTTCCGCCTCCAGCAGCATGGTGTCCCCGTCGTGGTCGGCAAGCGACAGGGTCCCCGGCACCGGCGTTTCGTGGAGGTAGGCCGCGGCATCCCGGTCGAAAAGCGCCTTCATGCGTATCTTCCTGCCGCCGATCGGGTAGCTGAACTCGCCGCTCTCGATGTACCCCTGCACCGAGAACCCCTCCGGGACCGTCGCCGGCTTGTCAAGCAGGCTGGCCGACTCCATCCGGTGCAGCAGGAACTGCACCGGATTTGTGTAGTCCTTGATGCTCGCGACCAGGTAGATCAGGTTCTCCACGAACACGAGCCCCAGCGGGTTCAATTCCAGGTATGCCTTGACCCGCCTCTCCCCCCGGGGGCGGTAGCTGGCGCTGAGCCTCTTCTTGCGCAGCAGCGCGTCGTACACCGTCTCGGGCACTCCCTCCTTGAAACAGGGAAGCTCCATCCTCAGGCCGCGGGGGAGCACGCGCACATTGTCCATCCAGCTGGAGAGCGGGAATTCCGGATTGCCTTCCAGCACTTGCGCGGCGTTCTTGAAGTAGGGCTGGAGGTAGCTGATCGACGGTTTGGGGAGCATGCTGCTCATGTAGGAGTTGACCAGTTGAAAGGTGAGCGCCGTGTGCGGGTCCATGGCCGGCAGCATGAAGTGGCTCCCCTCCATCCAGCTCCATCGCAGCGTCCGTCCCTTTTGCTCGGAGACGATCGGCAGCGTGCCGGAGAGCTCCTCCAGGTCGCGCTGCACGCTGCGGGTGGAGATCGCTTCCAGGTTGGTCGTGGCAAGCAGCATCTCGACGATGCGGGCCACGGTGATGCTGTTGCCGTGGCGCGGGATCATGCCCAGGATAAGCCATCTTCGGTAGAGGGTGTCCATTGCTTGCTCCTTTTGGTTAAACGGAAAGCAGTTTTGGGTTTTGGGTTTTGGGTTTAACCGGAGCATAAGCCTTTCTTTGCGTCTCTGGGCGGTGTTAGCAGTTATCCCCTGCATCCCTTTCATCCCTGTTAACTTGGAAGTATTTTTAAGTTTCCCTTTGAGTTTAATCGACTTTCTTTGCGGCGTGAGGCGCTTTGCTTCCGGTTGCCGGATGGAAACTCGGATCCACCCCGCAGATCGCAATTCCCCCGACGGTTTCCAGACCAGAACGGGACCGTCTGAGAGCCGACACGCCGTTTCCGGCGTGCCGCTCAGGCAGGAGACTCAAATGAGCGAATATGGCAAGCCGTCAAAGGATGCAATCAAGAAGAAGCTCACCCCTGAGCAGTTCAGCGTTGTCTGCAACGCGGCCGCCGAGCCCCCCTTCCAAAACGCCTTCTGGAACCATCAGGAGGCCGGTATCGAGACCGTCGAGCTCGCGGGCGGCTGCTTCTGGGGGATGCAGCACCTCCTGCGCAAGATCCCGGGCGTGATCCGCACCGAGGTCGGCTACGCAGGAGGCCAGGTCAAGAACGCGACCTACCGAAACCACGAGGGCCATGCCGAGGCCGTGCGCGTCGAGTACGACCCGCTGAAGCTCCCGTTCGAGCAGCTCCTGCGCTGGTTCTTCCGCATGCACGATCCGACGACCAGGGACCGCCAGGGCAACGACCGCGGCTCGTCCTACCGCTCAGCGATCTTCTACCACACCGAGGACCAGAAGAAGACCGCCGAAGCGCTTATCGACCGGCTCAACCAGAAGGGGAAATGGTCGGCCCCGGTCGTGACCGAAGTCACCGGGGCCGACCAGTACTGGAAGGCCGAAGAGGACCACCAGGACTACCTCGAGAGGCTGCCGAAGGGCTATACCTGCCACTTTCTGAGGCCGGAGTCGGTGCTCGGCGACTAGCAGGGGCGAAGTACAGGTGGCGGCGATTTTGTGGCGAGATTTTTAAGTGAAGTAGATCGGAATCTTATGCACTATTACCCACGATCGTATATTCAAGCTTTTTATTCCGCAGGTTTGCCGCTATGAATATACGATCGTAGATAATTTCGGGCATGCTGCAAATTGCTAAATTCAGAAGATGCCGGACGGATCATCAGGCAGAAGCGCAAAAGCGACGGCCTCATCCTTGAAGAAACGGCTTGCTGTCTGCGGGGTGAGCTATCCATTCCTGTCTGCCCTGGCGAATGGCAAGGAGACGGTTCGTCTGAACAAGGTGCCTCAGGTGGCCGCGCTCTTCTTGCGCGGTTTCGCAGCTGCAGTGACTTCCCCGAAGTCGATGCTGAAGTCGCCTCCTTTGGCCACGTCCAGCCGGACCACGGCCGGTATCTTGCCTGCCCCTTGACTGCCTCGTATGCGATTCCTGTACGTGGAGCGGGACTTTGCCTGCGGCTTTCCTCAGATTTAGCGTCGCCTTTTTGAGGCAGAATGTCTTTTCCACTGTCCCTGTGGAAAAACCCTTCCGGCCTGTGGATATCTTTCAAGATTGTCATGTGTCTATCGGTACTTCTGCATTTTGCACAACGAATAATCACAGCGTGTAACTAGCTGAAATTGCGTGTCAATAATTATATGGCCCTGTATGCAATTTAGACGGTTGCGGATGGCGCGGGAGATAATAATCTCAAACATGAAATGTGGATAACTGACCAAAAAACAGGTCTTTTGCCAGTGCTTACCGAAAATGGCAAGCTGTAGTTTCGGCAGTCCGACCGGCGGATCGATGAGCAGTTACAGGTAGCGGCGTTTTGGTGCGGGGTGATTCCGAACAAGTCGGCAGGACGGATCAGGTGGTAGGCTTTTGTGACTCGAATAGTTTATGAAGTACTCGACGTGCAGAAGTGCGGCGGCTACAGCAGGCGCTTGTCTTTTTTGGTGAAAACCAACAGTTTCATCTCGGTCGTTTCCGGATGGAAACCAGCTAGCGTTGCAGTGCCCGGATGCTGGATGGGCGACTGGCCGCGTGACTGGAGCCGCGCTCGTCTTCGCGCAGTTGGTAGTAATCTGTCGGGGTATTGATGTTTCTGAAAGAATCAAAGGCGGGGTCAACGGCGGTCACAGCCTCACGGGGAAGTGAGCAAACCCGCACCTCGGGAAAGAAGGACACGATTCTTCTTTTCCCGGATTGAAGCGCCTGCTCCATGGGCCGCAGGCAGTTTCTGCCGTACAGGGCATGAAGCGGTTCCTGCCCCTTGTCCCCCTCTGGTATCACCACGTCGACCCCCTTGCGGGAGGAAACAATCGTTCTGATGAGGGGACTGTTGAGGTAAGGCATGTCGCAGGCCACGGCAAAGATATAAGGAGAGGCGCTGTGGTGGAGGCCCGCATGCAGGCCGCCCAGCGCCCCCATGCCCGGGTAGATGTCGATGACCTTGCGGCAGGGGAGGAAGGCGTACTGTTCGGCCGAGTTGGTCACCAGGATGACCTCGCTGAACAGCTCGGACAACTGGCGGTGAATGGCCTCGATGAAGCGCCCGCCTTGGTAGGGGAGGAGCGCCTTGTTGCTCCCCATGCGGCTCGACAGGCCACCTGCCAGGATGACGCCGGTCACCCCGGCCGTCGAACCGCTATTTTTACCCGTACTCTCCATGAAGCTGTCCCCTCGGCTCTTCGGCCGCTTCATCGACTGGTAGGACCCTTTACTTCCCCCGCTCAAACCCTTCCCGGCTTGCTACCAGATCCAGATGGATCGTTGTCAGGTCCTCCACCTCCAGCGGAATCCCGGCGTGTCCCTTGCGGGAATCCCGCGTCTTTAAATAGCGCGAGCATTTCCGGCAGGTGTCCACCCGGGTCGGACCCTCGTCGACCGTGAAATAGGACAGGGTCTGGGTGTCGTCGTTGCCGCAGTAGGGGCATTGCAGGCGTTTAAAAGGCCACTTGAAGAGGCAGGTGCAGCAGCTGAGGTAGCGGCGACCCTCATCGCCCACCAGTTCTCCCATGCCGGCACGGGAGCCGCACACCGGGCAGTGCCCCCCCTGCCACCCCTCAAAGTCAGCCTCGGAGAGCGTTGCCGCAAGCGGCTCCAGGGCGGCCTTTAGCAGTGCCTCCAGGGTAAACTCCAAAAGGGCTGCCTGCACCTGGCACTCTGTGGCTGCCGCCATGATCTTTTCCCGGTCACGCTGCAGGCAGGCCCCCAGCAGCACAGGCAGATCGAGCGACCCCTCCCTGAGGGCCGCGGCAATACGCCCCAGTTCGCTTCCGCCTTCCGGGCTCTGCTTCTCTAACATGGCCAGCAGCCCTGCCAGAAAGGCTTCGGCGCAAGGCTTATCCACCGCCATGACCTCCGGGCTCAGCAGGGGGAACCCCCCCTCGACCCTGGCGGCATGATGGCTCGGGTCGGGCTTGAAGGAGATACCTGTTTCACCTGTTGTCCTGTCCGCATAGGAAAATATCTCCTTGAACAGAGCCAGCACTTCACCGTATTCAGGTGATCCCGACAAAATTTCTTCAATGGCAGTGAGTTTGCGCTGATTTATCGTCATAGAGTCCTCTACGGGTCCTTTCCGACTTCCTTGTACCATTTGGGATGATGATGCCTGGCCCAGGGGCGGGTGACCTTTCCCCACAGCATGGCCTCGGCGGTGCCGGGATTGCCGATGGTGCCGAGATAGACGTGGATGAGCACGAACATGATGGAGCCGACAAACAAAAGGCCATGCAGCATCAGCGACAGTTGCACGATCCAGCGCGGGAAGAGCTCCGGCATCCAGATGAAGAGGCCGGTGACCCCGAGGATCAGGGTGGCGACGCCGATGAACACCCCGAAAATCTTCTGGCCGGCGTTGAACTTGCCCACCTTGAGATGCACCTCCTCCTTGCTCAGGTAACCGCCTGCCTGGCGGATCCATTCGGCATCGTCCCGGTTGAAGTCCGTCATCCGCCGCCGGTTGTGCCAGAAGAAGAAAAGCGAGCTGAGAAAGAAGAGCACGCCGGCCGCCTTGTGGATCCAGATGGCGTTGTGGCCGTTGCCGAACAGGTTGAAGTAGCCGGTAAAAAGGCGGGAGTACAGCCCCAGCCCTGACAGCAGCAAGGTGAAGAAGGTTACGGTGACGAACCAGTGCAGCACCCGCTCGCTGGTATTGAAACGCTCGATATATTTGCTACTCATGGCGCGCCTCCTTCTTCGTCCTGCTCCTCTTCGATTTTCTTCGGGCCGATGGTCACGTAATGCAGCAAGATGGCGCCCATGCTCCCCCAGAAACCGAGTATGCCGAGCGGTTTGACGATATCCTTCCAGATGAATATGGAAAGGGGGATGGCCGGCTTTAAGGGGAGACCGTACTGCTCCGGCGGCCCCTCCAGGGCGTAGACCACACCCAGGCCGTTCAGATCGAGCTCGCCGTAGAGGGTCTTCCCGGCCGCCTTGGCCCGGGCGATCAGGTCGCTCCGTTTGCCGAAGGTCAGCGACTCGGTGGGGCAGGCCTTGGCGCAGGCGGGTGCCATGCCGCCCCCCACCCGGTTGAGGCAGAGGTGGCACTTGGAGACCTTGTCGTCCGCATCGTAGCGGGGGATGTTGAAGGGGCAGGCGGAAACGCAGTACTTGCAGGAGATGCACTTCTCCTTGTTGTAGGCGACAATGCCGTCACTGGTCCGGTAGAGCGCCCCCGGCGAGGGGCAGACCTTCATGCAGCCGGCATCGCCGCAGTGCATGCAGCGCTCGTTCAGGAACCGCCAGGTCAGCTCCCCGGTGCTGGCGGTTCCTTCGGTAAAGCGGATGCGGTTGTAGAGCGACGGGGTCAGGTCGCGGGAATCGTCGAAAGTCCCCAGCTTTTCTGTCTGGTCGGCTGCCAGCTTGTTCCACTGCTTGCACGCCACCTGGCAGGAGCGGCAGCCGATGCAGCGTGAAGTATCCACCAGAAAGCCCTTCCGGTTCTCAGCCTGGATGGTGTCGGCCATGGCGCTCACCCCTTTCTCTGGATGCCGGCCATGAAGGCCTTGGTCTCAGGAATCATCGTGTTGGCGTCCCCCACGGTGGGGGTCAGCAGGTTGGCGGAATCGCCCATGCCGGGCGTGGACCAGCCGAAACAGTAGGGAAGGCCGATCTGGTGCACGATCTGGTCTCCTATCTTGAAGGGCTGCATGCGCCGGGTGACCATGGCCACGGCGTCGACCTTGCCGCGTGCCGAGGCTACCTCCACCAGGTCGCCGTTCTTGATGGACCGCTCCTTTGCCAGCTCCGGGCTGATCTCCACGAACAGCCGGGGCTGCAGCTCCAGCAACCAGGGGGTGTTGCGGGTCATGACCCCGGTCTGCCAATGCTCGGTCACCCGGTAGGTGGTGGCCACATAGGGGAACCGGCTGTCTGCCGTGGCCAGCACGTCCTCCTTGATGTCGGTTCCGGCGAAGCTCTTGATGGCCGGGTTGGTCATCTGCTTCGACATGAGGTTCTCGGCCAGGGGCGACTCCGCCGGCTCGTAGTGCTCGGGGAAGGGGCCCTCCTTCATGCCGGGCCCGAAGATGGCGGCCAGGCCGTCCGGCCGCATGATGAAGGGCTTTCGCCCCTCCTTGTCGTTCATCGGGGGCCACGGCCCGTCGGGGACGTCACCCACCCAGGCACCCAGCTTTCCGTCCGGCTGGATTGCCCCGGCGTTCCAATAGATGACGGCCTTCTTCACGTTCCACGGTTTGCCGTTTGGGTCGCAGGAGGCGCGATTGTAGATGATCCGCCGGTTGACCGGCCAGGCCCATGACCACTCGGGGAAAAGTCCCAGGCCGGTGGGATCCTTCCTGACCCTGCGGGCCATCATGTTCCCCTTCTCGTTGTAGCTCTGGGAGTAGATCCAGCAGCCGCAGGAGGTGGTGCCGTCGGCCTGCAGCTGGGCGAAGCCGCCAGTCAGCTCCCCCTTCCTGCCGACCAGCTTCCTGGCGGCCCAGGGCGCGGCGGCAGGTGGTTCTTCCCCGGGCTTTGGCTTTTGCTTGTCCTCCACATCTTCCAGGAAATAGCCGTTGATCTCCTTGGCTATCAGATGCGGATCGACTGAGCGGATGCTGCCGTCGGCCCGCTTGAAGCCGTAGTTCCAGGTCAGGTTGGCAAGCTGCTCGGGGAGCGCTCCCCCCTCCTTCGCGTAGAGGGCCTTCAGCTTGAAGAAGAGATCGTTGATGATCTCCGCGTCGGGCCTGCTCTGGCCAAGCGGCTTGACCGCGGCTGTCCGCCACTGCGCCCAGCGTCCCGAGTTGCTGATGCTCCCCTCTTTTTCGAAGGAGGCGGCCGCCGGCAGCAGGAAGACCTCCGTCTTTACCCGGGCGGGGTCCATCCCCGGTCCCTTCCAGAAGGAGGCGGTCTCGTTGTCGAACAGGTTTACCGTAACCATCCAGTCCAGCTTGCCCAGGGCCTGGCGCACCTTGTTGGCGTTGGTCCCGGAGCAGGCGGGGTTCTGACCCCAGGCGAAGAACCCCTGGAACTTCCCCCTGATCATGTTGTCGAAGATCATCAGCCAGGAGCAGTTCATTCCCGGATCGAGCTTCGGGAGCCAGGCGTAGCCGAAGTCGTTCTCGCGGGTCGCCTTGGCGCCGTAGATCGCCTTCAGGTAGCTGATCAGGTACTTGTTGCGGTTACCCCACCAGTTGGCGCTCTGCGGGTCCCTGGTCTTCGGGGTATGCTTTTCGAGGTAGGCCGCCGTGTCCTTCAGCTCGGCCGAGGGGACCGGCAGGTAGCCGGGGAGGATGTGGAACAGCAGGCCGTGGTCGGTGGATCCCTGCACGTTGCTTTCGCCGCGTAGCGCGTTCACCCCCCCGCCGGCGATGCCGATGTTGCCGAGTAGCAGCTGGATGATGGTCATGGTGCGGATATTCTGGGTGCCGACCGTGTGCTGGGTCCACCCCATGGCGTAGAGGGAGGTGCCGGCCATCTCCGGTTTCCCGGTGGAGCCGAAAAGGGCGTAGACCGCCAGCAGCTTCTCCTTGGGGGTGCCGGTGATCCTGGAGACCAGCTCCGGCGTGTAGCGGCCGTAGTGTTTTCTGAGCAGCTGGAAGACGCAGCAGGGGTCCTTAAGGGTGGGGTCTTTCTTGACGCTGTCGTCGGCGTTCTTCTGGAAGTCCCACTCGCGGGTGTTGTAGCTTCGCTTCTTGGGATCGTAACCGGAAAAAAGCCCCGCCAGCTCGCCCGGCATCTTGAAGTCGGCGTTGACCAGGTAGGAGGCGTTGGTGTAGTTGGTGACGTACTCCTCGAAATAGAGTCCGTTTTGCAGGATGTGGTTGATCATGCCGCCCAGAAAGGCGATGTCCGTGCCCGAGCGCAAGGGCGCGTACAGGTCGGCTTTGGAGGCGCTGCGGGTAAAGCGGGGATCGACGCAGATCACTTTTGCGCCGGCATCCTTGGCCTTCATGATCCAGCGGAAGGAAACCGGGTGATTCTCAGCCGGGTTCGCCCCCATGATCAGGATCACATCGGAATTCTTCAGGTCAATCCAGTGGTTCGTCATTGCGCCACGCCCGAACGACTCTGCCAGAGCCGCAACAGTTGCGCTGTGTCAAATGCGCGCCTGGTGTTCGATATACACCAGGCCCAACCCCCTTAGAAATTTCTGGTAGAGGTAGCATTCCTCATTGTCCAGGGCGGCGCTGCCGACCGAGGCGATCCCCATGGTGCGGTTCACCACCGCCTCGATCTCCTTCTCGACCTCGGTATCGCCCACCTTCTGCTTGATCCTGATCGTGGAGGTGGCCAGGAAGCTTTGGTCCCGGGTCTTCTTGACCCTTTTGGCGATCTCGTCCATGGTCCATTCCCAGCTGACCTCCTGCCACTCGCTGGAACCTGCTGCGCGGTAGCGCGGCGTGGTCAGCCGTGCCTTGTTGTCCCGCAACTGGTAGACCGACGACCCCTTGGGGCAGAGCGCGCCTTCGTTGATCGGATGGTCAGGGTCCCCCTCGATATTGATGACGTTGCCCCCCAGGGTGTGCACGATCATACCGCAGCCGACCGCGCAGTAGGGACAGATGCTGGTGGTCTCCTTTGCGTAGCGTATCTGCAGATCCTCAGCCCGGGCCTCGACCGGGGTCAGATTGAGCCCGAGAGTGGCTGCCGCCAGGCTGGTGCCGGACAACTTGAAGAAATCCCTTCGTGACACGGTCCTTCCCATATTAAACCTCCGTTCTGAGAGACTGTACTGCAGACGATAGAAAGGGTGATTAATGAACAGACAAAGCTATATAATTGTATAAATAACGTTGTTTAATGGGAAGGGATAGCGATAAAACTATGTTTTGACCATTACAACAAAACCCTGTGGTTGTCAATGCATTAATAGCTTCGGTGCAGGAATAAGGCGGGGCGCCCGGGCACCCGCACGCATGCACCGCCGGGGCTCGCAGTCGCGCGTGAAGAAGGACTGGCGGGTCATCAGGCCGGCGGCTCAAAGCCTGTCGCCGGCTTGACAAACCTGCCTGCGACAGCACAATGGGTAGAGTTTTAGACACTGCTGATCTCTCTTGTCGGGGTGGTGCATGGACAACCTGCTGGCGGCGCGCGCCCTCATGGGCCTTTCTCTTGCCTTTCATATCCTCTATGCGACCATCGGCATCGGCCTGCCGCTTTTGCTGATGATAGCCGAGGGGCTGGCGCTTAAGACAGGAGACGACTCGTGGCACGTCATCGCCCGGCGCTGGATCCGACCGGCGGGGGTCCTCTTTGCCATCGGCGCGGTGTCGGGCACCATCCTCTCCTTTGAACTCGGGCTCCTCTGGCCGGAGTTCATGGCCTTCAGCGGACCGCTAATCGGATTGGCCTTCTCCATGGAAGGGTTCGCCTTTTTCACCGAGGCCATCTTCCTCGCCCTCTACATCTACGGCGAGCGCCGCCTTTCCCGCCGGGCGCTCTTTCTCTGCACGATCCCCCTGACCGTGGCCGCCGCCCTTTCCGCCGTCTTCGTCATCAGCGCGAACGGCTGGATGAACACCCCCACCGGTTTTCGCCTGGTGGACGGGGTGGTAGCCGAGGTTCGGCCGCTGGAGGCGTTTGCCAACCCCGCCTGGCTGCATGAGGCGGTTCACGGTACGCTCGCCGCCTACGTCGCCACCGGCTTCGCCATGTCGGGATTTTACGCCGCAACCCTGTTGCGCGGCCAGGCCACTCCCTACACCAAGAAGGCCCTGACGCTCTGCCTGGCGGTAGCCACCGTTTTCCTCCCCTTCATGCTCATCTCCGGCGACTGGGCCGCCTCTTTTGTCGCCCGTCACCAGAAGGCGAAATTCGCCGCCATGGAGGCGCATTTCCAGAGCTCCGCCGGAGCTCCGCTTGTTATCGGCGGCTGGCCCGACCCGGAAACCGGGACCGTGGCTTACGCGATAAAGATTCCCAAGCTGCTGAGCGTTCTCGCCGACAAGGATCCCGATTTCGTCGTGAAGGGGCTCAATGCGTTTCCGGCGGAGGACAGACCCGATCCGCGGCTCGTGCACCCGTTCTTCGACCTGATGGTCGGCTCCTTTTTACTGATGTCGGTGGCCAGCGGCTGGTTCTGGTGGCTTCGCTGGCGCCAGGGGGAGGTGACGGTCGAGCGCAAGCCGCTATTTTTGCTCCTGCTTGCCTCTCCCTTCGGCATGATCGCCCTGGAGAGCGGCTGGATGGTCACCGAATTCGGCAGGCAGCCCTGGGTCGTGCAGGGGTACCTGCGCACCACGCAGGGAGTCACCCCGCACGGAGGGATATTCCTGGTCTTTACCACCTTTCTTCTTGTCTACCTTGCCCTGACCGTCGGTATCCTCAGGCTCCTGCTGTATCCAGGGCAAAAGGGGGGGGCGGGGAAGGGCAGCGAGGTGCACCATGGCTGACCCGTTACTACTCTCGGAACTGGCTCTTGTCCTTGGTCTGGTCGCCTACGCTCTTTTTGGCGGCGCGGATTTCGGCGGCGGCATCTGGACCGCGCTCGCCTTCGGTCCGCGGGCCCCAGAGCAGCGCGACGCCCTGTTCAACGCCATCGGCCCTGTCTGGGAGACCAATCATGTCTGGCTCATCTTCGTGGTGGTGACGCTCTTTACCGCCTTTCCTGAAGGCTTTGCCGACCTGTTCATCGTCCTGATGACGCCGCTTGTGCTGGCCCTGGTCGGCATAAATTTCCGCGGGGCGGCCTTCGCCTTTCGGCATTTCGGCAGGCAGAGCGGCAGGGAGGCCCCCTTAAGCGCCAGGGTCTTCGAGGTGGCCAGCATACTCACCCCTTTCACCCTCGGCATGGCGGTGTCAGCTACCGCAGCCGGGCGCATTACTCTGATCGACGGCCAGCCCGTCACCGGGATCGGGACCTGGGCGAACCCGTTCACCCTGATGGGGGGGGTGGTCGGCCTGGCAATCTGCGCCTATCTGGCCCCGGCCTACATGACGGTGCGCGTGAGCGGGGAACTGCAGGAGGATTTCCGTAAAGAAGCCATGGCGGCCGGGTTGGCCCTGGGGGCGCTCACCGCGCTGACCATACCGGTAGCCATCTATCAGGCTCCGCGTTTCGCGCTTCGGCTGATCAGCTCCTGGCCGATCATCTTCGTAGCGCTCGCCGTAGCGGCCGGTGTCGCCACGGAGCTTCTTCTCTGGCGGCGACGGTTCGTGTCAGCGCAGATCGGCGCCGCCGGCACCGTGGTCTTCACCCTGGCAGGTTTTGCGGCGGCACTTAACCCCGACCTGCTCATAGGGCAGCTCAGTCTGGCTGCGGCGGCAGCACCGCTTCCCACCCTGGTTGCCTACCTGACAGTATTGCCGCTCGGCGCCCTCATCCTGGTCCCCTCTCTTATTTATCTCTACTGGACCTTTCGGGGAGAGCCCGATCCGGAGATCCCTCCCGCCGGCAGCGAACCCTGAAGCTGGCGGGGGGGAATAGCTCGACAACTGCCTGAGCATCTGGTCTTAAGTCCTTGTGGAAGGCTATCTCCATCGACGGCAGCTCCCAGGTGCCGAATAACCGGCGTCTGTCTGCAAGGAAGCAGCATGGAACCATGTGACCCCCGCATCTATATGGCGGCAGAGCGTACCTTCCTTGCCTGGATTCGCACCGGCCTCGCCCTGATGGGTTTTGGCTTTATTGCCGCCAGGCTGGGGCTTTTGCTTACCGACGAACCGGTAGCGGCGGGCTCCCTGGAAGGTCCCGGGGTTATACCAGGCGTCAGTCTGATAATTCTGGGTGTCCTCGTGAATGTCGCTGCGGCGTTTCGTCACCACCGCTACCTGCGTGCGCTGGACCGGGGGGAATTCAGGACCGCGTTCGGCGCTACCTTCGCTTTTCTGCTGGCGGGTCTTCTCGCCATCCTGGGGCTGGGGCTGGCGTTTTATCTGTGCTGCACGTAGTCCAGGTCAAGAGGCCCCGGCTGATCGAAGAGGAGGAGCTGCTCTGGTAATGATTGCCGTTGTTATTTTACTGTGCACGAAGCCGTGTGCGCATCGACCCCCCTGCATAAACTGCCAGGGGGAAGAACCAGCTGGAAGGAGGTTAGCCATGAACAGGAAAACCTGGATGCTCTTCGTGATGCTTTTCACCATGGTTTGCGCCGCGTCGGTCTGCGCGGCGCCTGGGCAAGGATGGCGAGGGAGCGGCGGGTGGGGTTCTCAGGGGGCCTATGCCAGGCTCTACAACCCTGCCACGATTGAGACCGTGAGTGGCCAGGTGACAGCAGTGGAACGGGTCACGCCGCTGAAGGGGATGGGAGCCGGGATCCACCTGAAGCTCAAGACAGACAAGGAAACCGTCTCCGTTCACCTTGGCCCGGCCTGGTACATCGAACGGCTCGATGCCCGGATCGAAAAAGGCGATTCCCTCCAGGTGACCGGTTCGCGAGTCAATGTTGCAGGGAAACCGGCGATCATTGCCTCAGAGGTGAAAAAGGGGGATGCACTGCTGACTCTGCGAAGTGACAGCGGGGTACCGGTCTGGAGCGGATGGAAACGGGGGGAGTAATGCCGACTGTGGGCCTGCCTGCCGGCAACTTCTTGAGCCCACTGGCTTCCCGGAGGCTCACTGCGTTACCTCGTAAGGGTTTCGCGCCATTGTCCGCTTTGCGGCATGGGGGAGCGGATTGCCCGCACTCGCTGGACCGCCTGGATGCAGATTATTTTTAGAACTTTTTCCTCCATCATGCTGCAACCGTTCCGGCAGCATGGAGCCTTCTGATGGCCCAGGCAGCGCAGGCTTTTCTTGGCGTGAAGTCAGGGCCCGGATCTGCATCGACCGGTAAGGGTTCCTCCTGACGCCGCGGCAGAACGTCCTGCTGCCATCTGCATGACACGGACAGGTATCTACCTCGTTTCCGTCCGGAAAGGGTGCTTTTCCGCCCTGGCGGCGTCAACCTTCGGGCTTACTTTGTGCGGCGTGACTGATGTACGCCTCCGCGCAACCCCTCGGTTTCCTTGCCAGGACGAAAAATCCCCGCCTTCCGAATCGGAAACCATCTGTTTCACATCCGGAGTTTCCGGATGGAAACTACCTCTGCTTTTGACTCCAATTGTTTACCCTATTTGCTGCTGGTCCCTTTCTTTGCATGATTTTATCCGTGCAGCTTTAGTGAAGTATTGACAAATATAAACTTAACGCCTAGTGTATTCAATAATCTGAATATAACCATGGAGGTTCAAGGTCATGCCAATTTTTGAGTACGTCTGCATAGCATGTGGTAACCGTTTTGAAAAGCTGCTGAAATCCTGCTCTACCTGCGAACCTGAGTGCCCAACCTGCGGTTCTGTAGAGGTTGCCAGGGAATTGTCAACGCCATCGCCCGGAACTTCATCCTCAGCTTCAGGTCACAGCGGCGGTTGAAAGTTCTGATGACGCCAGTTGGCGTTATTTTGATTGCGACGCGGTTGAAGGGGGACAGGCACCTGCGGAGCCAGTCCCCTTGGTCCCCCTTTACCACACCTTTCCGGGAGAGATGCATGAAGATACGAATTGTGGTCATCGGCGCCAATGCCGCCGGGGCCAAGGCAGCTTCCAAGGCAAAACGGGTCAATCCAAAGGCAGAGGTCACCCTCATTGACCGCGGGAGCTTTATCTCTTATGGCGCTTGCGGCATTCCCTACTATGTGTCGGATACCGTGGCGGAGCTGAAGGAGTTGATGAGCACCCCGGTCGGAGTTGTCCGGGACGCCAACTTTTTCAAAAAGGTCAAAGGGGTAACCGTCAGGACAGAAACCCTGGTGACCGGCATTGACCGCGGGGCCAAACTGGTTCATCTGCTGGAGACGACCACCGCTCAAAAAACGTCTATCGAGTATGACCGGTTGATCCTGGCCACGGGGAGCTCACCGTTTGTTCCCGGGATCAGCAACGTCGGTCTCGCCAATATCCTGACCGTCAAGTCGATCGAGGACGCAGAGTTGCTGAAAAGCTGCGCCATTGCCGGCGCCACGGCCTGTATCGTCGGCGGCGGACTGATCGGGCTGGAAACCGCCGAAGCGCTGCAACAAAAGGGTATGCAGGTGACGCTTGTCGAGATGCGCGATCAACTGCTGCCCGGAGTTTTGGATCCGGAGCTGGCCTTTATCGTGGAAAAACAGGTCAGGCAGCAGGGGGTAACGGTCATGACCGGCTGCACGGTCACCGGCTTTGGCGGGAAGACGGCAGTGGCAAAAGTAGTCATTGGCGAGCAGGAACTGCCGGCCGACCTGGTTGTCCTCGCCCCGGGCGTCACCCCCAACGTCGGGCTCGCCCGGGACGCAGGCCTGGATATCGGTGTAACTGGCGCTATCGCAGTCGACGCGAGGCTCTGCACCAGCGATCCCGACATTTACGCCTGCGGGGACTGCTGCGAAACCACCCACCTGGTCACCGGGAAAAAGGTCCACATCCCCTTGGGGAGTACGGCCAACAAGCAGGGGCGTGTGGCCGGCATCAACGCCGCCGGCGGAGAGGCCAGCTTTGCCGGCGTCATCGGCACCAGCATCCTGAAGATCTTCAACGTCAATGCCGGCAAAACCGGCTTGAGCGAAACCGAAGCGCGCGCCAACGGCTATGAGGTCGAGACCGTCATCTCCCCGGCACACGACCGGGCGCACTTTTTCCCAGGCGCCAAGCCGATCGTACTGAAACTGGTCGCCGACCGGAAAACCGGAAGAATCCTCGGCCTGCAGGCGGCAGGGGAGGGGGTCGTGGACAAGCGGCTTGATGCGGCAGCTACCGCTATAACCTTTCACGCGACGGCTGAACAGTTGTCCCAGGTCGATCTTGCCTATGCCCCGCCCTATGCCGCTGCCATGGATAACCTCATCGTGGCGGCGGACATCATGAAGAACAAGCTGGCCGGCCATGCCAGAGGCGTCTCCGCGCAGGAGGTCAAACGCAAACTTGAGGAAGAGGATGATTTCATCCTGCTGGACGTCCGTTCCCCGGCAGAACATGGGGAGGTCGGTATCGAGGGGGCGAAGCTTATTCCGCTGGGGGTGTTGCGGGAAAAACTGGAGGAACTTCCCCGGGACAAGGAAATCATCACCTTCTGCAAGATCAGTCTGAGAGGCTACGAGGCCCAGAAGATCCTCGACGCTGCCGGCTTTGAGAACACGAGGTTCATGGATGGCGGTATCCTCGCCTGGCCCTATGCGCTTAGAGCAGCCGGCAAACATTGACCCGGTCAGCACCAGTCTCCCCCCGCAAGGTAAATTGCGGTTTCTGATTCACTAAGCCGGTAAGCACATCCCTTCTCCCCCGGGAGAAGGTGCCCCGAAGGGGCGGATGAGGGAACCTGCCCGAGCAGAGCAATGAAGGCTCGTCCTTTTGCTGGCGTGGTTGCTGGGTCCAAAGCTTGGGGTGCTTTGCACTGAATGCCGAATCTCACCTTGCCAGGTACAGCTTGACCATTGGCCGCAGTGCGCCTACTATGCGAGCACACGTTCACATGAGGGGCAACATTGGAAAAGAAAAGCAGCCGGGTTCGGCAGCAGGAAATTGTTCAGGCAGCCCTTGAGGTGGTCGGCAGCAAAGGGGTGCGTGCCCTGACAATTTCCGCTATCGCGGATTCTGCCGGCATGAGCCAGGCCAATATTTACCGGCATTTCAGCGGGAAGGAAGAGATCTATACTGCAGTGGCGGAATTCATCGGTAGCTCCGTGATGGGTAAGGCCGCCGCGGTCGCGGGAGGAAGCCGCAAGCCGATGGAGAAACTGGAGGCCATTTTCTTCTCCCATATCTCTTTGATAGCCGAGTATCCCGGGATACCCCGCTTCGTATTCTCCGACGATGTCCATCTTGGACATAGGAAGGTGGCGGATGCCCTGGCACTTCGCATCGGCCACTATATAGAGACCATAACGGGCGTGATCGCCGCGGGGATTGCCGAAGGCGAACTGAAACCGGCCCTGTCTCCCAGGGAGACTGCTTTGACACTGCTCGGCATGATCCAGTTGACCGCGCTCCGCTGGGCGATAGGCAACGGCTCCTTCGAGCTGCGCCCGGAGGCCGAAAAGCTGTGGCGAAATTTCCTCAGCCTGGTGCGCTGAGTTTTTTGCCGAATTGTGAATCTATAGTCACTTGGTATTCAATATGCCGCATACGATGGAAACCACTATGAAAAAATACCTGCTACTGATTATTGCCCTGCTTGTTCAGACCGAACCTCTTCATGCTGCCTCCTCCCTGAGTCTGGAAGAGGCGCTGGCCGCGGCGCTGAAAAACCATCCCCAGATCGTCGAGGCAAAGGAAAACCTGTCCGGCGCCGAGGCGCGAACCGGCCAGGCGTTGGCCGGCTATTACCCTCAGATCAGCGTCGCCGCCGACTGGAGCCGTGGCCGCACTTTTCTTACCGCCCTCGAAGCGATCAGAACTACCGAAGTGCATACGGATGCACTCTATCTGAAGCAGACCATCTACGACTTCGGCCGCACGGCCGGCGCTGTGGAAGCTTCCCGCAGCAATCGCGATGCGGTCGACAAGGCTCTCGCCATCACACGGCAGGACGTGACCCTGCGTGTGAAAAGCGCCTTTTATCTGCTGTTGGCGGCGGAGAAACAGGTGGAGGCCACAGGTGAAACAGCAAAGGCGCGGGAAGCTGTTCACCGGCAGGCTCTGGAGTTCTTCAAGCAGGGGATCCGGGCCAAGGTGGATGCAGCAAGGGCGGAAGCGAACCTGTTTGCTGCCAGGACCTCGCTGATCCGGGCTCAGAATAACCGGGATATCGCCCGGGTCGAACTTGCCAACGCGATGGGTATTGCTTCTCTTGGCGACTACTCTCTGCACGAGCCGGCTCTCGTGCCTGCGGCGCTCCCCGACGGTGAGCAGGCGTACCGGGCTGCCCTGGCAAACCGTGCCGAGCTGCAACAGTTGAGCGATCTGAAATCTTCAGCCGAAGCCGGCTTGAAGACTGCCAGAGGGAGCTATCTGCCGGTTTTCTCCGGTACGGCGGCCGTAGGGTATGCAGACCGCGACTTTCCGCCCAAAGGAAAGGTCTGGGCTTTGGGTCTGAACCTGACCATGCCGCTTTTTTCCGGATTCTCCTCCCTTGAGCAGGTGCGGGAGGCCAGTGCCAACATCAACGCCGCTTCGGCCCGGCAGGACAATTTCAGGTTGCAGATCGGCAAAGAGGTTCAGTCCGCCTGGCTCTCCGTGAACGAGGCCACGGCGCGCATCGCCTCCACAGAGATGGAAGTTGCCGCTGCCGGCGAAAACAGGGCCCTTGCAGAGGGGCGCTATCACGAGGGTGTCGGCAGCATCATCGAGGTGACCGATGCACAGTCCCTGGCCCTTGAAGCGCAGACCGCCCATATTCAGGCGCGCTATGACTATTACACCGCACTGGCGCGGCTTGATCGCACCATGGGCATCTAGTTTCCGTCCGAAAAGGGTGCTTTTCCGCCCTGGCGGCGTCAACCTTCGGGCTTACTTGTGCGGCGAACTGATGTACGCCTCCGCGCAACCCCTTGGTTTTCTTGCCAGGACGAAAATCCCCGCTTTTCTTCTGAGTAGAAGCTACTGCTTATTCCCTCCCCCGGAGGGGGAGGGCTAGGGAGGGGGAGCTTTGGCGCTTCTTCGAAGAAGCCGTGATCTTCCCCCCTCCCAACCTCCCCCCGCTGGGGGGAGGAGGTAGGCAAGCGGGCGCGATGACTTTCTCTTCCCGTCAAAGCGCCGCAGGACGGCGTAGGGTGCTTCGGAAAGCACTAGTTTTGTCGAATCGGAAACAAGTCAAAAGGTGAGGGGCGGCAATTAAGGAGTAAGGCGCATGGAACTGCTTAAGACACTGGCAAAAAAGAAGAAATATCTGCTCTGGGCCGCAGCACTGGTAGTCGTGGTGATCCTGTTAAAGATGACCCTGCTCGCCCCGGCGCAGATCGGGTTCGTGAGCATGGAGAAGCGCGATCTAGCCTCCCAGGTCTACGGTAACGGGACGGTCGAGGCAAAGGTGGTGGTCGGCGTTTCCAGCAAGATCACCGGCCGCATCGTCGAGCTGTATGCGGACCAGGGGGATCTGGTGAAAAAGGGGCAGCTGCTGGCCAGGCTGGAAAACGACGACCTGCATCATCAGCAGTGGCAGTCCCAGGCCGGGCTGAACAGGACAGCCGCCAGCATGGGTGTAGAAGTCGCCAACCTCCAGAAGGCCAAGGCCAATCTCTCCCTGGCCGAAAAGAACGCCGGCCGTTTCAAGATCCTCGCCGAAAAGAATCTGGTCTCCAAGCTGGAGGCCGAACAGTACGAGACGAGCCGCCAGGTCGCCCGGGAGGAGGTGGCACGCTGCCAGGCGTCCATTGAGGCCGTACGGATGGAAGAGCAGGCCGGTCGTGCAGGCCTTGGCTTTGCGCGGAGCAAGGTCGCCGACACGCTCATCTACGCCCCGCAGGGCGGGGTGGTCATCACCCGCGATCTCGAACAGGGGGCCACCGTCTCGCCGGGTGCGTCCATCTTCACCCTGGCCGACCCCCGGACCGTCTGGGTCAGGGCCAACGTGGACGAATCGCAGCTCAAAGGGGTGGCGATCGGCAACGAGGCCCTGATCTCTCTGCGCTCCTCAGCTGGCGAGCAGCTCCCCGGCCGGGTGGCCCGCCTGGGTCGGCAGAGCGACCGGGTTACCGAAGAGCTGGTGGTGGAGGTCGCCTTCAGCGAGCCGCTCCAGGATTTCCGCCTGGGCGAGCAGTCCGACGTCTACATCGTCACCGGGACCAAAAAAGGCGCCCCGGCGCTCCCCTCGGCCGCAGTTGTCGCCAGGGACAATAAACACGGGGTCTGGGTCGTTGAGAAGGGGAAACTTGCCTTCCGGCCGGTGACCGTCGGCATGCAGGATCGCGGCAACTTTACCGAGATCGTGGCCGGGCTGGAGGGGAGCGAGCGGGTTGCCATGGCGCCGCCAGCGGAGATGGCCAGGTTCAGGGCCGGCATGAAGGTGCGGGCTGCCAGATGAATCTCGCCATCCGGGACATACGCCACCACCTTGGCAGATTCATCCTCACCTCCATAGGGCTTGGGCTGCTGCTTGGCGTGGTCATGAGCATGGGAGGCATCTACCGCGGACTTTTTGCCGACGCCCTGGCGGTACTCAGCTTCACCAAGGCGGATATCTGGGTGGTGCAGCAGGATACCAACGGCCCCTTTGCCGAAAGCTCCCGCATTCCCGAAGACATCAAATACCGCATCAAGGCGGTCCCCGGCGTGGCAGAGGCCTCGCCGCTCTCCTTTCAGACCATCCAGATCGAGCGGTCGGGGAGGCCGTTTCGCTTTTTCCTGATCGGCTACGATCTGAACGGCCTGGGTGGGCCTCCCGCGATCATCTCCGGACGCGGCATCCGCCAGAAGCATTATGAAATGGTGGTGGCCCAGGCGATGAAGATGGGGCTCGGCGAAAAGATCCACCTGGGGCTTCACGATTACACGGTGGTGGGGATTACCGGCAAGGTGGTGTCCTCGGGCGGCGATCCCGCGGCCTATGTGAGTCTTGCCGATGCCCAGGATATCCAGTTTAAAAAGGATAACGACGCCATCAGGAACGACCGGCAGCGGATCGGGGCCACTCTCGCCGCATCCCAGTCCCTTTCACCGTCCCAGGCGGAATTGCTGACCCGGCAGGTCGCCGCCATCACCCAGTCGACCCGTACGGTGAATACGGTGGTTGCCAGGCTGGCTCCGGGTGCGGACCTCAAAGAGGTACAGGGACGGATCAGCCGCTGGAACCACTTCCGGCCGATCTCGGTTGAGGAGCAGACCAAGATCCTCACCAAGGGGATGATCGAGAAGGCGCGCATGCAACTGGGACTTTTCCGGGTCATCCTGCTGGTGATCTCGGCGGTCATCATCTCGCTTATCATCTACACCTCGACCATCGACAAGATCAAGGTGATCGCCACCCTCAAGCTGATCGGCTCGCAGAACCGGGTGATCGTCGGCATGATCCTTCAGCAGTCGCTTTTGATGGGGGTGATCGCCTACGGCATCGGTTACGGGCTGATCCTGCTCACCTACGAAAAATTCCCGCGCCGCATTGTGCTGGAGCCCTTCGACCTGCAGGCGCTTTTTGCCATCGTGATCGTCATTTGCACGGTCGCCAGCCTGGTCGGCATTAGAAAGGCGCTCAAGATCGAACCGGCGGAAGCCCTGGGGGGGTGAAACCAGATGTATGCGATAGAGACGGAAAACCTGACTAAAATCTACGGCAAGGGCGACACGGCGGTGACCGCCATCGCGAACGCCACCCTGCAGGTAAGGCCGGGCGAGCTGGTCGCCCTGCTCGGTCCCTCAGGCTCGGGAAAGACCACCCTTTTGACCTCGATCGGTCTCATCAACGAGCCGACCCACGGCAAGGTTGTCATCGACGGCGTCACCGTTGCCGATGAAGGGTGGCTGCCGGGACTGGATCTCAAACGCCTGCGCCGGGAAAAACTCGGGTTCATTTTCCAGGCGCACAACCTGATCCCCTTCCTGAGCGCGCTGGAAAACGTGATGGTAGCGCTGGAGATAAACAACCTGACAGGCAAGGAAGCACGGGGCCGGGCAAGCGAACTTCTGGAAGCACTGAACCTCGGTCATCGGCTGAACAGCTACCCGTCGGCCCTCTCCGGCGGCGAAGCCCAGCGGGTCGCCATTGCGCGGGCTTTGGCCAACAAGCCCAAGGTGATACTCGCCGACGAACCGACTGCGGCGCTGGACACGGAGAACGGGAAGAACGTCATGGCGCTGCTGAAAAAACTGGCGGTGGAGAATCATTCAGCCATCCTGGTGGTTACCCATGACCACCGGATGGTGGAAGGCTTCGACAGGATATTCCAGGTCAGCGACGGCCGGATCACCGGAGAACAGAGAAACGGGCAGGAAGGGGGGAATGATGGACTGGGATGAGCGCTACAGCCAGGAGGGCTTCACCTACGGTAGTGACCCGAACGACTTTCTGGTGTCGGTAGCGGACATGATTCCGCGAGGAAAGATCCTCTCGCTGGCGGAGGGCGAGGGTAGAAACGCGGTATATCTCGCTTCGCTTGGTTGCCGGGTGACCGGGGTGGACGGCTCCGAGGTCGGGCTCAGTAAGGCCCGGGGTCTGGCTCTCCAGCGGGGTGTCGCCATTACCACTATTGCTGCCGATCTGAGCGGGTTCGTGGTAGGAGTGGGGGAGTGGGACGGGATCACGGCCTTTTATTGCCACCTCCCCTCAGAGCTCCGCATTGCTATCCATCGGGCAGTCGTGCAGGGGCTGAAACCTGGCGGCGTCTTCGTGCTGGAGGCGTTCAGCAAGGAGCAATTCGTCAAAGACACCGGCGGGCCGAAGTCTCTGGACATGCTGATGTCATTGGACGAGCTGAAACTGGAGTTGGCCGGGCTGGAGTTTCTCCATGCCGTCCAGCTGGAACGCGCGGTACGGGAGGGGACCCATCACACCGGTCTGGCCTCTGTTGTGCAGATACTGGCAGTGAAGCGTTAGGAGAAGCCGCCGCCTCGACAGATCTTGACATCTCTGGAGGAAACCGTTAGCAACCGATTTAAGAACCGATCCGCGCCGGAGAAAGTCCTCTTTGCAAGGCGGCTGGAGAGATCCGGGCTGTGGAGCCCTGGCGGACCAAGGAGAAGCCTGTTATGTTGAAGTACCTGCTGAGCTATCAGTTCCTCATCCCGGTTGCACTGCTGCTCGGTTTTGCGCCGTTCTATCCTCAGCCGCACATCGTGGAAAAGATCGGCATGCTGCTGGCGGGAGCGCTCATAAAGCCGATCGACATCTTCGACCTGTTTTGGCACGCATGGCCGTTCATGTTGCTGACTTACCGTGTGTTGAGAGACCTTGTGAAAAGGGGGTGATTTTTTTACAGTGGTTGGTTGTTGCACTTCGTGGTAACGCCCTCATCCGCCCCTTCGGGCACCTTCTCCCGGAGGGAGAAGGGTGAAAACCCTCGCCCTTGCCCTCTGGGAGAGGGTGGCCGAAGGCCGGGTGAGGGGGGCTTTTGCGCAGTTGGCGATGCCACTGCAAAGTGCTAACCGGACGATGCTGGATTTTACGGGCCCGGCCCATGAGCCAAAGGAGGTTACAACATGGAAAAACGCTGCCTTTTACTGGTTGCCGCTCTGCTTATGGCAACAACGGCCATAAGCGCTGCCGGGACCGATACAAAACAGATGGTCGCTGCTAAGGCAATTCAGCAGCTTACCGGGGAAATGCGGCTGAAAATGTCGGAAAGCCTGCAGAAGGGGGGCCCTGCCGGTGCTATCGATGTCTGCGCAAAGGATGCGCCGGCCATCTCATCCCGCATCGAAGGCGAGCTTGGCGTAACCATCAGACGAACCTCGCTGAGGCTGCGAAATCCGCAGAATGCGCCCGACGCAGCCGAGAGGAGGTTGCTGGAAAGCCTGGCAGCTTCGCACAAAACGGGCGGGCAACTTGCACAGGGAGTCACGGCTTTCCCGGCAGACTCCAACCGTTTTTACAAGGTGATAACAATGGAGCGGACCTGTCTTGCCTGTCACGGCGAGCTGGCAACGATGAGCGAAGCGGTTCGCCACCAACTGTCCGTAACCTATCCGGAAGACCAGTCGGTAGGTTATCGGGAAGGAGATTTTCGAGGAATCGTCAGCGTTCGTGTAAAATAGCCTGCAGAGCAACCAGCGTCACCGTGAAATCTTGCACAAAGGGGGTACTCGTGAATCTGAACGCAGGAATCGCCAAGACCGGTAAGTTGTCTCTGCTGGTGGTGGGTTTAGCCGTCCTGTCCACTTTGATCTTGGTTGCAGGCCCGGCAGATGCTGCCAAGTGTTTGCCGACTCCCTGGGATGAAATTGGTCCGTTTTATCGGCCTAATGCGCCCGTGCGAAGCAGCATCGGCAAAGGATACCTGCTAAGTGGTACGGTTCGTTCCTCACGGGACTGCTCGCCTATTTCCGGCGCACGCATCGAGATCTGGCAGACCGGACCAGGCGGCCAGTACGACGACGCGCACCGGGCGACCCTCTTTGCCGACCGGCGGGGGCGCTACCGGATAGAGACCGTCGCCCCCCCGGGCTACGGGCAGCGGCCCTCACACATCCACCTGCTGGTGGACGCCAAGGGTTTCGAGGGGCTGATCACCCAGCACTACCCTAAACATGGCAAAAAGAAGGCCAGCTTCGACCTGGTGCTGGTGCCGGAGTGGAAAGATGATGAGAAACCCGGCGGTCGGGTGGATGAGGTAATCCGCCCTGGTAAGACGCGGCCTGGCAAGCATTGAGGTGCAACCAGGCTCGGCCGGGTCAGTCCCTGCATCGCTTAAACAAAAAGAACCCTCCGGTGCCGAAGACCGGGGGGTTCTCTCGTTTAGGTTGTGCTGCTGGCTTACCAGTACCTCGTGGCAGCGCCGGGGCTTTAGGTGCCGTCGTCAGCTGCGCCTCAGCCGGATTTAATGCACCCTTAATTGGCTCTCTTCATGATGGCAGCAAGTTCAAGCGCATTTTTGGGAGCAGCGCCGCCTATGTCGTTATTGAAGTAGATGAAGACGTCGAGGTTTTTGCCCAGGTAGTTCCTGATCCTGGCGGCATCTTTTTCCAGTTGGTCCGTGGAATAGTTCCCGTTGTAGCTTCCCTGCATGCCGTGTCTCCTTATATAGACGAAGTCCGCGGTAAGCGGCGGCTCGTCCAGGAAGGGTGGCCAGTCCGCCATGCAGAGAGACACGTTCCGCTCCCGGCACATTTCTATCACCGCGGGGCTGAGCCAGCTTTCATGGCGAAATTCCAGGGTGTTTCGCAGCTGGTAGCGGCTGATCAGGTCGAGAAAGCTTGCCAGTCTTTGCTGGTTGCACGGGAACTGCGGGGCGAATTGCCAAAGGACGACCTGCACCTTTTCCTTCAGCTCCAGCGCAGGCGAGAAAAACCTCTCGACTGCAGTCTCGATATCCACCAGCCTCTTCACGTGGGTGATATATCTGCTCCCTTTCAGCGCGAAGAAAAAGTCGGAGGCGCTTTCCTCGTACCACTGCCTGAATGTCCCGGCGCTCGGGATGCGATAGAAGGTGACGTTCAGCTCTACTGTGGAAAAAACGGACCGGTAGTAGCTGAACCACTCTTTTTGCGAAATATCCTCCGGATAGAATGTTCCGCGCCAGTGACGATAACTGAAACCGCTGCAGCCGATAAAGAGCTTTGCCATGTCGATCACCTCAGGCAGGCTTCAGCCTGGTGGGGGCGCCAATGCCAGGATCAGGCCGAGCGCCAGGACCTCAGTTCTTCCGGCCCGTATTCTTCCGTGTCTTCCCGGTTAAATTGCGTCTACCAGGAGCGCTCCCATCGTAGTCCCAGATATTCCGGACCGATCACCGGCGCTAAATGGCTGGCGTTTTCCGGGGTGACGAACAGTTTGCCCACCCCGTATGACAGAGCCGTTGAGGCTATTACGTCGCGCCAGTGATGATTGTCGTTGTCTACCCGGGCCCAGGCCACATATCCGGTCAAAATCCAGGCCGGGACGCCGTACTGCCAGCCGTAGCGCTCATGCAGGAAGGAAGCCCCCGAGCCGATGAAGGAAACATGTCCTGAAGGAAAGCCGTAGCCGCCGCCGTTTGGACGCTCACCCCAGCTCGTCTCGTTGAACCCGAGCCTGGCCACGGAGGTGAGGAACTGGTTGGCAAGCACGTTGCGCAGCCACTGCTTTTCGCCTTCGACATCATCTTTGAAAAATGCCAGGGCAAAAGCTGCCACCGGGACGGCAGCCATGACGACGTGTCCCGACATGGCATCGGCGCCCCTGGCATCGGTCGGCACCTGCAGCAGGCTGAAAACAACTGCGGCAACGGCGAAGTAGCGACTGAGTTTGGGCATGGGAAGTCTCCTCGCAGGAAAGGACGCGGATCAGGTTCATGATGGGTCAGTATACCGTACTCCTTAAATGCAACTACCATTCCGACTTATTTTTGTCGCTGGAAAGGCGGGCAGGGGGAGGCTCAGTGGTAACTGCGCTTCTTTTTTCGTGGCCGTCGTTCGGGACCGGGAAATCTGGCTTGGCAGACAAAAAAAGGCGGGGCCTTGTGGGCCCCGCCTCGCATCTGTTGTCTGCTTCACACTACATCGTGTGGCATTTCTCGCAGTCACCTGAGGCGGTAAAGGCATCTTTTCCGTTGTGGCAGGCGCCGCACGAGTTGCCTTTTTCCATTTCATGCATGGTGTAGTGCTTGGCGCCTGCCTTGTAGGCGAAGAGTTTCGTGTGGCAGTCGGCGCATTTGTACATTTCCAGGTGGAACTGGTGGCTGAATTTGGCGTCGCCGCTCTCCGTCTTGAAGACGATGTTGCCGGGCTTGAACCCTTTGTGGCACTTGGCGCAATCCCCGGCAACCGTGAAGGCTTCCTTGCCGTTATGGCAGGCGCCGCATGACTTGCCGGTTTCCATGCTGGCCATCGTGTAGTGCTTGGTTCCGGCTTTGAACGGGAACACCCTGGTGTGGCAGTCTTTGCAGCTGTAGGCGGCGGTGTGGAACTCGTGGCTGAAGGTGACCGGCTCGATTCCCTTGATCTTGAACTGAATCTCGCGGGGCTTCATGCCTTTGTGGCAGTTACCGCAGTTGCCGGCAACCGTGAAGGCCTTCTTGCCGTTGTGGCAGGCGCCGCAGGTCCTGCCTTTCTCCATCTGGGCCATGCTGACCCGGCCGTCCCTGCCCGTGATGACCTTGCCGTTATGGCAGGCCCTGCACTGGCCTTTCACTTTGCCTATGTGGATATTGTGGCTGAAGACCACATTTCCTGCGCCTTTCACCTTGTACCCTATGTCACGCGGCTTGCCTTTGTGGCAGTTGATGCAGCTCTTGTCGTCAGCCACGCTGAACGCCTTGACGCCAGAGTGACAGGCGCCGCAGGACTTGGTCTTTTCCATCTCGGCCATTGTATAGTGACGGCGGTTCTTCAGATTGAAAATTGCGTTGTGACAGATCTTGCAATTGTTGTTATATTGCTTCAGGTGTACTGTGTGGCTGAAGGTCACCGCATCGGCATTTTTGAGAGGGAACTTAACGTCCTTTGTCTCTACCGCCAAGAGCGCGGCAGGCAACGAGCAGAAAATGAGAAGAGTAAGGATGGCGAGGCGAAACTGCATGGTGCACTCCTTCTAACTGCGGTATTTTTACTTTGCCGACCAAAGCTTAGCCGCGATAATATACACATCGAAGACAGAATCGTCAATTTAAAACTCTAGGCCGTACATATGTCCGGCACACCGCAATTGTCCCGTTTCAGGGGGGGGATATGAGAGTCGTTTTGCCTGTTCTTCTGCTGTTGCTGCAGGTGGCGGTACCTTTCGCCCAGGCGGCCTTTTACCAGTGGACAGACGCCCAAGGGGTCGTCCACTTCACCGATGACCCGGATAAAATCCCGCCAAAGTACCAGAAAAAGGCGAGACAGCTGGATATTTCCGACCAGCCGGCGCCGGCCGAAAAAGAGCCCCCGGCTCCCCAGGCGTCCCCGCAGGTTTCCCCGCCCAAAGCTCCCATCCCGGAAGGGAAGGGGGAAGAGTGGTGGCGACAGCGCTATACAAAGCTCAGGGGAGAGTTGAAGACCCTTGAGGGCGGCCTCGCGCAAAAGCAGACGGAGCTTGTCCAGCTGAAGAGAAAGAGGACCATCTATGTAAGGGCACGGGACAGGGAGGCGGTGAACGCCATGCAGGCCGAGATCTCGGCAGACGAGGCCCGGATCGCCGAGCTACTGAATCAGCTGGCGGCACTTGAGCTGGAAGCGACCAGGGAGGGGGTGCCGGCCGAGTGGCGCCGATAGCTTCAGCAGCGGATTTATTAGCGGTTGCGGGCTCAGTTAAGCTGTGCTATAAAAAATTGCCCCTTGAGACATGGAGATGCCCGATAATATGAACGGAATTGACAAGATAATAGAGATCGCTCTTGCCGAGGATATCCACACCGGCGACATCACCACCCTTTCAGTACTGCCCAAGCCGCGCACCATGCGCGCACGCCTGATCGCCAAAGAGCCGATGGTATTGGCCGGCGTGGCGGTGGCCGGGCGGGTGTTTGCCAAGCTCGATCCCTCCACCCGTTTCAGCGCCGGTTTTGCCGACGGTGCCCGGCTGCAGACCGGCGACATCATTGCCCGCATCGAAGGGGACGCCGCCGTTCTTCTACAGGGGGAGCGGGTTTCCCTGAACCTCCTGCAGCGCATGTGCGGCATCGCCACCCAGACCGCTCTTTACGTAGCGGAGATCGAGGGGACCGGCGCACGCGTGGTCGATACCAGAAAGACGACTCCGGGTCTGCGCGTGCTGGAAAAGTATGCGGTACGGGTGGGTGGCGGCACCAACCATCGGACCGGGCTCTACGACGGCGTGCTGATCAAGGAGAATCATATCGCCGCAGCCGGCGGCATCCTGGAGGCGGTAAGCCTCGCCCGGGCCTACATCCCTCATACCCTGAAGGTAGAGGTGGAGACGGAGAGCCTGGACCAGGTGGCGCTCGCCCTTGAGGCCGGGGCCGACATCATCATGCTGGACAACATGGGGCTAGCCGAGATGAGCGAGGCGGTGGCCCTGATCGGGAAGAGGGCGCTCATCGAGGCCTCCGGCGGCGTGAACCTGCAGAGTATCAGGGCGATTGCCCAGACCGGGGTCGACATCATATCGGTCGGCGCGCTCACCCACTCGGTCCGCGCCACCGACATCTCCATGCTGATGGAGGAGAGTTGAAAGAAACGGTGGACGCAAGGATCCTGGAGCTGCTCCGCTCAGGCGACGGCTTCGTCTCCGGCGCGGCCCTGAGCAGGCTGCTGGGGGTATCGCGGACCGCCGTCTGGAAGCACGTGAAGGGTTTGCGCGGGAGCGGCTACCTGATCGAGGCGGTCCCTGCCAAGGGGTACCGGCTGCTCTCCTCCCCAAAGCTCATAAGCCGGCTCGATATAAGTTCCGGCCTTGCCACCCGCAGGATCGGAGGCTCGCTCATCTGTCTCAAGGAGACCGAGTCCACCAATGCCGTCGCCTTCCGCATGGCTGAGGAGGGCGCGCCTGAAGGGACCGTGGTCATCTCCGACGCCCAGACTGCGGGTAAGGGGAGGTTGGGGCGGGTCTGGCTGTCGCCTGCCGGGGTGAACCTTTACTGCTCGATTGTGCTGCGCCCCCCGATTTCGCCAATGGCCGCCTGCCAGCTCACCTTTCTCTCCGTGGTCGCCGTGGCGCGCGCCGTCGAGAAGTGCACGGCTCTGGTCCCCCAGATCAAGTGGCCAAACGACATTCTGATCTCCGGCAAAAAGGTCGCCGGTCTTTTGAACGAGATGAACGCCGAGACGGAAAAGGTGAACTTCGTGGTGCTCGGTATCGGGGTGAACCTGAACATGCGGCTTGAGCAGCTGGGCGAAGGGCTGCGCCATCCGGCCACTTCGCTTTTGGAGGAAGGGGGCGTCGAGGTCGATCGGGCCGGCTTTGCACGCGTGCTTTTTGGCGAGCTTGACGAGTTGTACGACAGGTTCCTCTTGGAAGGCGAAGGGCCGGTGCGGGCCGAATGGCTGGAGCGCTCGGCAATCCGCGGCCGCGACGTCCGGGTGAGTAGCGGCGAGCGCGAGTTCACCGGTGTGGTGCAGGGGGTCGATCCCTTCGGCGCGCTCCTCGTGCTTAAGGCCGACGGGGGGCTGGAAACGGTGCTTTCGGGCGACGTGTCGTTCAGCTGACTGCCGGGATCCAGGTCGCTGCGAGTCCCAGGCATTTTCCGGGCGGTGGGCTAAGTCAAAGATAATCAGTCTGGAGGTTGAATTTTGCTGCTGGTGATTGATGTGGGAAACAGCAACATCGTGCTGGGGATTTACGACGAGGAAAGGCTGGTCAGGGACTGGCGGGTTTCCACGGACAAACAAAAAACCATCGACGAATACGGGATACTTTTCCATGACCTGTTCCGTCTTTCGGGCATTGTCTTTTCGGACGTGAAGGATATCATCGTTTCCTCGGTCGTGCCGACCCTGACTGGGGTACTCGAGAAGTTGGCGCGCCAGTACTTCGATATCACCCCTTATGTGGTAGGACCCGGGATCAAGACCGGGATGTCGATCCTCTACGACAACCCCAAGGAGGTCGGAGCCGACAGGATCGTGAACGCCGTGGCCGGTTTCGAAAAGTACCGCTCGGCGCTCATCATCGTGGACTTCGGCACGGCGACCACCTTCGACTACGTGAACAAGAAGGGGGAGTACTGCGGCGGCGCGATTGCGCCGGGGCTGATGATCTCCATGGAGGCGCTCTTCCAGAAGGCGAGCAAGCTCCCCCGGGTGGAAATAGCCCGTCCGCAAAGCATCATTGCCAAGAACACGGTGAACTCCATGCAGGCCGGCATCTTCTTCGGCTACGTGGGACTTGTGGACGGCATCGTGCAGCGCATGAAGGCTGAGGGAAAGGAAAGCCCGAAGGTGATCGCCACCGGCGGCCTCGCCTCCCTGATCGCCCCGGAGTCCTCGACCATCGAGTCGGTCGACGAGTTTCTGACGCTGGATGGCCTGAGGATCATCTATCAACGGAACAAGTAGCATGTCCGGGTGAGTGCTGCAAACTGCCGCGGCAGCCGGCTATCGGGTAAAGCTGCAGCAGTGCCGGTTGGTCTTTCAAGTTTTTGTGGTTCGCTTTACTCAGATCAGGTCTCGTTTAAGAGTGGGTCGTTACCGATTCTCTATTCTAACGGAGGGCACTATGGGAAGGTATGAAACGCTGAGACTGCGCAACCTCGGTATTGTAGCTCACGGCGGCGCCGGGAAGACCTCGCTTGCCGAGGCGATCCTTTTTGACACCGGCATGATCGACCGCCTGGGCCGGGTGGATGACGGCAGCTCCACGATGGACTTCGAGCCGGAGGAGATCAAGAGACGCATATCCATCACCTCTTCCCTTGACCACTGCGAATGGAACGGCCACTCCATCCATCTGGTGGATACCCCGGGCTACGGCAACTTCATCGCCGACACCCGCGCCTGCATGCGGACGCTCGACTGCGCCGTGGTGATCCTCTCCGCCATCTCCGGTGTTAAGGTGCAGACCGAGGAGGTCTGGCAGTGGGCCAACGAGTTCGAGATCCCGCGCATAGCCTTCGTGAACAAGATGGACCGGGAGCGGGCCAGCTTCTTTCGCGCCATCGACGACATGGAACGGTCGCTCGGTGCCCGTGGCGTCGCCGTGCAGATGCCGATCGGCAGCGAGGGGGAGTACTCGGGAGTTATTGACCTTGTCCGGATGAAGGCGTACCGTTACGCAGGCGATCTTTCCGGAAAGTTCAGCGAGACGGAGATTCCCGGGGAACACCTGGACGAGGCGAAGCGGCTGCGGGATCTGATGGTCGAGACGGTAGCCGAGGCCTATGACGCCTTGACCGAGAAGTTCCTGGAGGCGGGGGACCTAAGCGAAGAGGAGATCCTGGACGGGCTGCGGGTCGGCACCCTCAGGAACACCTTCACCCCGGTCCTCTGCGGATCGGCCGTCATGAACATCGGTGTGGCGCAGTTGCTCGACGCGGTCTGCAGTTTTCTGCCATCACCGCTCGACCGCACCCAGGCGGTCGGCATCGACCCCAATACCAAGCAGGTAGTCGAGCGCGCGCCGCTGGAGAGCGAGCCGTTCTCGGCGCTGGTCTTCAAGACCACCTCGGACCCCTACACCGGGAAGATCACCATCTTCAGGGTCTACTCCGGCGTGCTCAATTCCGACTCGGTCGTCTACAACCCCACCAGGGGAGTGCAGGAGCGGATCGGGCAGATCTACGAGCTGGAAGGGAAAAAGCAGCACCCGATCAAGCAGGCGGTGGCGGGAGACATCGTGGCCGTTTCCAAGCTGAAGGAGACGGTGACCGGCGATACGCTTTGCGACGAGGCCAGGCCGATCCTCTATGAGCCGGCCCAGCCGCTGCAGCCGGTGATCTCCTACGCCATCGAGCCCAAGACCAAGAACGATGAGGACAAGATACACTCGGCGCTGCACCGGATGATCGAGGAGGAACCGACCCTGGAATCGCACCGCGACCCGCAGACCAAGGAATTCATCATCTCCGGGATGGGTCAGGTGCATCTCGAGGTGATCGTCGAGAAGATGAAGCGCAAGTTCGGCGTCGAGGTGCTCCTGAAGACCCCCAAGGTCCCCTACCTGGAGACCATCCGGGGAAGCGCCAGGGTGCAGGGAAAATACAAGAAGCAGTCCGGCGGACGGGGCCAGTACGGCGACTGCTGGATCGAGCTCGCGCCCCTGCCGCGCGGGGAAGGGTACCTGTTCGAGGACCGGATCGTCGGCGGTGTGATCCCGCGCCAGTACATCCCCGCGGTCGACAAGGGGATTCAGGAGGCGGCCAAAGAGGGGTTTCTGGCCGGCAACCAGGTGGTGGATTTCAAGGTTGGCCTGGTCGACGGCTCTTTCCATACGGTCGATTCCTCCGAGATGGCCTTCAAGGTGGCCGGTTCCATGGCTTTCAAAAAGGCGATGGAGATCTGCAAGCCTGTCCTGCTGGAGCCGATCGTGAACATGAAGATCACGGTGCCAGACGAGAACATGGGTGACGTGATCGGCGACCTCAACTCGCGGCGCGGCAAGGTGGTCGGGGTGGAGCCGAAGGCGAACTCGCAGATCATCCGGACGGTGGTCCCGATGTCAGAGGTGCTCACCTATTCAAATGACCTCCGCTCCATGACCAGCGACCGCGGCCTGTTCTCCTCTGAGTTTTCCCATTACGAGGAGGTGCCAAGTCACCTCGCCCAAAAGATCATCAACGAGGCCCTGTCGCATAAAGGAAACAACCACAACAGCCACAAGAGCGCCTAGCTGGTTTCCGCCCGGAAAGGGCGCTTTTCCGCCCTGGCGGCGTCAACCTTCGGTCTTGCTTGTGCGGCGTGACTTCTGTACGCCTCCGCGCAACTCCTCGGTTTCCTTGCCAGGACGAAAAATCCCCGCTTTCCGGATCGGAAACCAACTGTTTCACAAGCTTTAACCGGAAAGAGATTTTGCACTGTCGAAGCGGCAAATTGCAGCACGCTTTAGTCCATCCTGCCCAAGGAGGGTTGAGCCAGACCGCAAAAAACTGCCCGGCGGCTACGTTATTCAGGTAAACAGCAAGCAAGGGGAGGACAAGCTACATGTCGAACAAATTTCCGCCGGAACCAGACGATCAGATGCCAGCAAAGAAGAGTCCCCAGCTGCTCTTGCTGCTTCTGCTGTTGCTCATCGCCCTTTTTGCCTATCTCTACTTTTTTACAGGGGTGATCAAGCCTCGCGACAGCCAGCCGAAACAGGAAACCGTCTCCCAGGAGGTGGTGAAGAAGCCTCTGCCCCCTCGACCCGACCAGAGCATGCAGCCGGCACCCCCTGCGGCTAAACCTGCCGAGCCGGCGGTCGCCGCCAAGCCAGCTGCCCCGGAAGCTAAACCCGCAACGGTGACAGCACCTGCGCCACAGGTAAAGGGTGCCCCACCGGCTCCGCAGCCAAAACCTGTCACTCCCGCAGCCACAGCCAAAGAGGCGAAGCCTGCTGCCAAACCGGCAGCCGTGTCGAGCGCTGCAGCAAAGCCGCAGGCAGGCGTAAAGAAGACGGCCGCGGCTGCACCGCAGAAGCAGAAGCCCGCGGCAAAGCAGGCAGTCGCCGCCTATATCCTCGAAATCGACGGCGAGTTCGCCGCGAGCGAACTGGGAGCCGTCCTGGCGAAGCTGAAGCGGGCCGGCGTCGGCCAGGTGGTGAAGACCACGGCACAAAAGGGCGAGCCGATGCACAGGCTGTTCCTGGCCGACTTCGCCGACCGCGACGAGGCGCTTGACGAGCTGCAGCGCCTGAAACTCGCGGCACCGAGCGCCTTCATGCTGAAGGAGAACAGCAGGTACACGGTCTACGCCGGCTCATTCCTGCGGGAGGAAAAGGCGGTGGCCGAGCAGGACCGGCTGCTTTCCAAGGGGGTAAAGCTGCTGGTCAGGAGCGCCAGGACGCCGGTTGCCGTGGTGCGGGTGAGGGCTGGCAGTTTCCCTGACCGGGCCAGCGCCGACCGGGCCGTAAAGTCGCTGAAAAAGGCCGGACTTTCGGCCAAGGTCGCCAAGATTGGGAAATAGCGCTGCTAAAGTGGCCGATAAGGTGACCTTTAAGATTTCTTCGGCAGCAGCGCCTTACCTCGGGGCTGACAAACCTCGCGAGGTGAGGCTGAAGGCCGCGGCCGGCTCAGTTTCGCTGGCACCGACAGACTTCGTGCTTCTCATCTATTACCTTTGCCACGACCCGGACCCAGAGGTGAAGAGGGTAGCCATGGCTTCGCTGCGCGCTCTTCAGGCTCCTTTTCTGTCGGAACTCCTCCTGAACGATGAGCTGCATCCGCGCATTCTCGATGCCCTGGTGCAGCTTCATTTCAAAAAGACCGAGCTTTGCCCGCTTTTCGCCGCGCACCCGATGCTGAGCGAAAAGGCCGCCGCCCTGCTCGCCGCCCAGGAATTTTTGTCCGCTGCCCCGGCTGCCGAAGCTGAACCAGCAGATTGTTGTGCCGGGGGGGCTGCGGCTGCCGCGGGAAGCCGCGGCCCAGACCCTGCAGACGACGATCAGGTCGACGAAGCGGTCTATCAGTCCAAGTACCAGCTGGCGCAGAGCCTTGGGGTAGGCGAAAAAATAAAGGCGGCCCTTACCGGCGACAAGGAGTGGCGAGGCATCCTGATCAAGGATTCCAATAAGCTTGTTTCCGGTGCGGTGGTGAAAAACCCGCGCATTACGGAAGGGGAAGTGCTCACCATTGCCAAGTCGGCGGTGCAAAACGACGAAATCATGCGCGTTATCTGCGCGAACAAGGAGTGGGTGAAAAACCCGCTGATCAAGAGGGCGCTCGCCGAGAACAGCAAGACGCCGCTTCCTGCCGCCCTCCGTTTTGTGGCGAGCCTCTCCGAGAAAGACCTCGCCATGCTGGCGAAAAGCAAGAACGTCTCCACGGTGATCGCCTCGCAGGCCCGCAGGATCCTTTTGAGCAAAAAAGAAAGTAGATAAATTTGGGGGGAGGCTGCATGGCTCTGGTAAATCAGGCGAAACGAGAAATTAACGCCAAAATTGTCTATTTCGGCCCAGGTCTGGCCGGCAAGGTAACCAATCTAAAGTACGTCTACGGAAAGCTGAAGCCGGAGTTCCGTGGGGCGCTGAAGACGATGCAGGTGCAGGATGCGCGCATGCTGTTCTTTGACTTCACCCCGCCCGGAGATGGTAACGTGCACGGCTTCCGGGTCCGCTTTCACGTCTATACCATTTCTGGGGAGGTGATCGATCCTGCGGCATGGAAGATGGTGCTCAAGGGCGTTGACGGCATCGTCTTCGTGGCCGACGCCGCACCGCAACGGATGGCCGCCAACCGCCGGAGCCTCGACCAGCTGACCGCCTTCCTTGAGGGTTACGGTCAGAGCCTCTCCGCCATTCCGGCCGTCTATCAGTACAACAAGTGCGATCTGCCGGATGCGCTGAAGCTGGACGAGCTGGAGGGGGTGCTGAACCCTTCCCGGCTGCCAAGTTTCAAGGCGAGCAGTCAAAGCGGCGAGGGGGTGCTCCAGACACTGTTGGGCCTGGTGAAAACTATGCTATCCGGCCTGCGCGACAAGGGGATCGAAGGTATCGCTTCCGGCGAGGGTCTGCAGCGCATGGTGGAGCCCCCGACCCACCCGGCTGAGCAGCCTGCCAAAGTGCAGTCCCGCCCGCCGCTTGCCGAACTTTCGGCCGCCGCTCCGCTTGCCGGCGCGCAGCAGCCCGTGGCTCAGCCGGGTGGCGTTTCTGCAGCCGGGCTGGCGGCAGTGGAGGCCCAGGCTGTCGAGAGCCGGCAACCGGAAGAGCCGCTTTCGCTTGAGCTCACCGGGGCACCGCAGGCCGCGGGTCCAGGTCTCTTCCGGCTGCCGCTAACCATTCGCAGCGGCAGCCGTAGCAGGTCACTCGTCCTTAACCTGGCGATATCCCTGGAAGAGGAGCAATAATCGGTGGGTCCTGATCTTAACATCGAGCTTGTTTTTCAACTGCTGCTGGCCTCGCTTTTGGGCGGGCTGATCGGGTTGGAGCGGGAAATCCACGGCAGACCTGCCGGATTCCGGACTCATCTGCTGGTTTCCCTCGGCTCCTGCCTCTTTTGCATAACCTCGATCGAGTTTTACCGGATCTTCGGCAACTTCTCCGGCACCAGTGCCATAGGGGTCGACCCCGGGCGGATCGCTGCGCAGGTGGTGACCGGTATCGGTTTTCTGGGGGCAGGCGCCATCATCAGGGATAAGGCCTCCGTTCGCGGTCTCACTACCGCGGCCTGTCTCTGGGTGGCAGCTGCACTTGGGATCTCCTGCGGCATCGGGCTTTTCTACCTCGCTATCTGCGTGACGGTGGTGGCGCTTGCTTCCCTGCTGCTCTTGAAACAGGTCGAAAAGAGGCTGCGCAAGGACACCTATCTGCTGGTAAAAGTATGGGGTCTTGACAGCGACGAGTTCATCTCCAGGGTCTACGATGGCCTGGCCTCCTGCGGCATCGACCACATTGAGGCGAAGTTCGAAAAGGACGTAGAAAAGCAGCGGATGTTCATGGAGGTTCAGGTGAAGCGGGCCAGAAGAAAGAGCGCAGCCGACATACTGGCGTGCCTGAGCCTGCTTGACGGCGTAAAGAGGGTGAGGATCGACTGACCCGGACCCGTTTTAGCGTCATGGTCTTATCTAAACTAGCAGGCGAAAAGGAGAGAAAAATGGCGGAGCTGAAGGGAACCAAGACCGAGAAGAACCTGCAGGAGGCCTTTGCCGGCGAGTCGCAGGCACGCAACAAGTACACCTACTACGCCTCGGTGGCGAAGAAAGAGGGGTACGAGCAGATTGCCTCCATCTTCATGGAGACCGCCGAGAACGAGAAGGAACACGCGAAACTTCACTTCAAGGCGCTGAGCGGCCTCGGCGACACGGTGAGCAATCTGAAGGCCGCGGCCGCAGGGGAATATGCCGAGTGGCTGGAGATGTATCCGCGCATGGCCAAAGAGGCGCACGAAGAGGGCTTTACCTCCCTCGCCGTCATGTTCGAGGGGATCGCCAAGATCGAGAAGGCGCATCAGGAGCGCTACAAGGAGCTGCTCGCCTCCATCGAAGAGGGGCGCGTCTTCAAGGCGGCCGAGCCGGTCAGCTGGAAATGCAGGAACTGCGGCATGATCCACGATGGGGTCGAGCCCCCGCAGATCTGCCCGGTATGTCACCATCCGAAGGGGTACTTCGAGCTTTTGGCCGATAATTACTGATGGATCGCGAGGGGGGCTTCCCCCCCTCGCCACGCACTGCCTCGCTTTGCTCCCTAGCTGCACCTTCCCCGCTTACCAGACTAAAATTGTTGTATACAGCAAAGCTCGCGTGCTATGATGCGTTGGTTTTTCATTAGCAAAGGAGGCACAGCATGGCAATCATTACCATATCGAGAGAGATGGGCACCGGCGCCTACGCCATTGCCAAGGAACTGGCAAAACGGCTTAAATATACCCTTATCGACCGGGTGAAAATCGAGGAACTGGCGCCGGCTTACGGGCTCAGCTCGGAGATTCTTGAGAGGGTTGACGAGAAACCCCCCTCCTACAGGACGGCCGAGGACCGGATGCAAGCGGCTCACCTGGCCACCATGGAGCTGATCCTTCTGGACTGTGCCAAAAAAGGGAACGTGATACTCTATGGAAGGGGCGCCCAGGACCTCATCAAGGGGCTCAAGAACGTGCTGAAAGTCCGCTTCGTGGCCCCCTTCGAGGACCGGGTGGAGAAGTTCGCCGAGCGGGAGTGGATCGACCCGGACCTGGCCCGTGAACTGATCAGAAAGAGCGATCATCAGCTGGGGGGGTTCATCCACTTCTACTTCAACAGGGACTGGAACGATCCACTTGCCTACGACATCCTCTTCAACACCAACAGGCTCACCCCGAGCGCCATGGTAGAGAGCGTCATTGCGGCGGCCAAGGATCCGCGGCTGAAGGAGTTTGAGGAAGAGTCGATGGCGCTTCTGGAGGATAATATCCTCGCCAAGAGGGTCGAGGCTGCCCTGTTGAAGTCGACCCTGGAGCGTGCCCTCAGATTCTGTATCGTAGCCGATGACGGTGTGGTCACGCTGGCCGGCCACGTTCAAAGTGAATCGGATATCGAAGAGGCGCTCCGGATCGCCGGGTCTGTGGAAGGCGTGACGGACGTGGAGAGCCTGCTGGATGTCATCAGCTTCAAGCTCGGCAAGGATTAAGGGGAAACGACCAGCCGATGGACCGGCCCTGTTGTAAGAGAAGGCGACTCCCGGATGGGAGCCGTCTTCTCTTCAGGGGACTGGCTCCGCAGGTGCCTGTCCCGAATGGCGCTAGTTTAAGGTTTCAAGTGAGTATCTTATAATCTTCTAATTAGATATTTATGTTAAGTATTTAGCATGGTTATGGCATAATGGCGCATGCCAAATAAGAC
>Ga0209317_1000065_pt1 | contig 148483 bp, 138 predicted proteins | sample RifGroB2_FD_183994 | JGI IMG/M metagenome (GOLD analysis project Ga0209317, IMG submission 183994) | Soil microbial communities from Rifle, Colorado, USA - Groundwater B2 (SPAdes) (version 2) | ecosystem: Environmental > Terrestrial > Soil > Unclassified | place: Rifle, Colorado | collected... | reverse complement strand
ACTGGCTTATTCTATCCTCCAACCTAATCACCTCTATCTCTTAAACCATCCGGATTAACCCCGTGCAAACCCTTTGCTTTTCCCCCAATTATTTTCAGTGAACTCTTGCGTTTTTAGCGGCTGCAAATATAGACACCTTTTCCCCTTTTCCAAACCATGCTCACGTTTTTTTTCAATTATTTTACGCTAAACTTTTTCGGATTCTGAATACCAACATGTTATACATCATAAAATCCGGAAGTTTTCTTTATCACCTGGTAGAACATACCAATTTCAGGCAACAATCCGGACAAATCCGGTAACATTACAATCGTAAGTGAAAAATAAATGACCTTACTAAACCTACTCTCATGGTGCATTTGAGGACTAATCGAGTTTCAAATCTTCATTTCCCAGAAGTGAGTGACAATATCTAATTCAAATATTTTCATTAGCTTAACAGACTCAAAACAATGCAAATTATGCTAAATATCAAAAGGAGATGGGTTGGTGTATTAATGTTCAGGGTGGTATTCTTTTTGTTTTTGCTTATTCAAACATACTTTTCTTTCAGCCAGCAACCCAATCTTGAATTCCGTACGTTGAATGCGTTGGAAATAATGACCAATAGCAAAGCTTCTTCGATTATACAAGACTCAACCGGATATCTCTGGATTGGAACACAGGATGGACTCTTTCGGTTTGACGGACAGACGGCATTTCCTTATTACGTAAATGGAACCGATTCATGCTCACTTCCAGCGAATAAAATCAACAAACTGTTTGTTGACAGCAAAAAAAAGATCTGGATATGCACTTCCGGCGGACTTTGCGTTTATAATCCTGAATACGATAATTTCAATCCTATTGTATCTGATGCAAGTCTGAAAGGAATACCAGGACCAGATATCTACGTGATTAATGAAGATAATGCCGGACAACTCTATATTGCTTTCGAAAAATCGATATTTAAATTTGACTCTGCAATTAACTTATTTTTAAAAGTCTCGGAACTGGACAAGGGTAAAATAACAGATATTGACTTCGATAACCGGAACAATATCTGGATTGCTGCTTCTGCCGAAGGTGGACTATTCTACTATGACCAACAGAGTAAACAGATCACAGTCTTCCGTAATAACCCAAATAACAAACAATCGTTATCGAGCAACGAAATTATTGATGTTGCCCTGATCAAAGATAAAGTTTGGGTGGCATCATACGGGGAAGGATTTGACTGTTATGATCTGAAAAACAAAACCTTTAAAAATTACAAATCTCCCTATTTTTTCGAAAATCTTTCGCTAAATCTATTTGTTGACCACAAAAACAATCTTTGGGCTTGCACTTTAGGTGGACTGAAACTATTCGATCCAAAGTCGGACAACTTCTATAATTATTACTATGACGCCAACAATGCTAAATCACTCGGCAAAAGTCTGACCGGATTTTATGAAGATCGGGACGGAAATTACTGGACAATCCATTCGTTGGGTGCTGTTAAGTATGCTGAAAAACAAAATAAATTCATACACTTCAGTACCAATACTAATGGCTCTTGGAAGACTTCGGAAAAAAGTATTACTTCCCTATCGAATGATTCGGCAGGCAATTTGTGGGTTGGCAATTACTACAATGGAATTGATGTCTTTAATTGGAGGGAGAACCGGATTGACCGGTACTTAAACAAGGCAGGCGATTTAAAAAGTTTGGGAAACGGCACTATATTTTCAATTTTCTGTGATTCAAAAAATCAAATGTGGGTTGGTTCAAATTTGGGAGGACTGCAGAAGTTCAAACCACGTACGAAAAGTTTTGAGACGTACCTGAATAAACCCGATGATACTCTTTCAATTGCAGGCAATGATGTACGATCAATTACGCAAGATTTATCAGGAAACCTTTGGATCGCTATTCATGGTAAAGGAGTAGATTGTTTTAATATAAGTACTGAAACTTTCAGTCATTACAATAACAGAAACAACCGTTTAAGTAATGATTATTGCTTTCAAACATTCATAGATTCAAAAGAGAATCTATGGGTTGCCAGTGCCTATGGTCTGAATTTACTTCCAAAAGGTGAAAAGATTTTCAAAACTTTCGTTAACAATAAAACTGATTCCAGTTCTGTTAGCAGCAATATTATTCAAGCAATCTATGAAGATCAGCTACACACCATCTGGATAGGTTCTCCTTCAGGATTAGACAAATACAATCCTGATAACCAAACTTTCACCCGGTATTCATATTTACTTAGGAATAAAAATGTTTGTTCGATATTGAGCGATTCGAAAAACAACATTTGGATCAGTACGAATTCCGGAATCTCAAAACTTAATCCGCAAACAAAAAAAATATCAAACTTTGATCAAAATGACGGTTTATTATCCAGGGAGTTTTTCCCATTGGCATGTTACTCCAGCGATCACAAGGATTTATTTTTTGGAGGATCGGAAGGAATAGATGTGTTTAATCCGGATAGTATAAACACAGAAATTGAACCACCCATAACAGTATTTACAGACTTTAAGCTTTTCAATAAAAGCATTAATTATAAAAGTAATCCTCAAATCATTAACAAAAGCATCAGTTATGCTGATGAGATTACACTTAATTACGATGCGAACTCAATAGCTATATCTTTTCAGGCCATTAACCTCACTAAACAGGAGAAAATAACCTATACCTGTAAACTGGATGGATTTGATAAGGATTGGAACAATATAGATACAAAAAGAGAAGCGAGTTACAACAATTTAAAGCCAGGGAAATATACATTCAGGGTAAAAGCCATATATGACAGCGGAGAATGGAGCAAAAACGTCACCTCAATCCAGATAAACATTGTTCCACCCTGGTGGATGACAACCTGGTTCGAAATTTTTGCCGCAATAATTTTGCTACTTGCTCCTTTTGTTTTTGTTCGCTGGAGAACCCGTCGATTAGAAAGGCAAAAAGAAATTTTGGAAGCCATTGTCGCTAATCGCACCAGCGAAATTCAGACAAAGAACAAGCTGCTCAAAGAGTTAAATGCAACAAAAGTTAAGCTTTTCTCGATTATATCCCACGATCTACGGAGTCCATTCAATTCCATATTGGGTTTCCAGGAGCATTTGATCAGTGAATACCCCAATCTTACGGATGCTGAACGGATAGATATGCTTAATAAGGCACATTCATCCTCGAAACAGGTTTACACTTTAGTCGAAAACCTGCTTAGCTGGTCAATGCTTCAGACAAACGCCATTCATTACGATCCGGTAGAGTTCAACCTCCATTCCATCGTACACGAAAGATTAAGTTTGTATCAAAGTCAGGCAGAATTAAAGGGCATTACTTTTAAGGAAGATATTGTTGAAAACCTGTATGCATTTGCAGACATAAACTTATTACAGTCAACGCTCCGAAACCTGATTACCAACGCGATCAAATTCACACCGAAAGGCGGATCTATTCTTGTAAAGGCAATTAAAAAAGATGATTGGATTGTCATTTCAGTGACAGATTCAGGAAAAGGAATGACTGAGGAGGATATAAATACTTTGTTTAAACTTGATAAATTGAAATCACAAAAAGGTACCAACGGAGAAAATGGCACAGGGCTCGGCCTGTTATTGTGCAAGGATTTCATCGTAAAAAACAAAGGCAAACTTACTATCGAAAGTGAGCCTGGGAAAGGGAGTATATTCAGTTTTACCATCCCGGTCTCAAATCAATGATCTGGCCCTCAATTCCTGATGATATTTAAATTCTGGTATATTTGCCAAAAAATATTCCGATTTTATGGCAATGTTTAAGCTACTTTTAGTTATCGTTTTGATTTCATGTGTCTTTAATCTATACGGAAAAGCTCCCGTATTCAAATCAGATAGTTTTGATTTAAAGCCACACCGTATTATCCGGACCTGTTGTTCATTTGGTACCGAAATGCAAATGGTTGCCCTTCCCGGAATAAAACTGACAGAGATCACTAGTCTGGATAAAATTGGCACTCATCATTATTTAGGCGATCAAAGCGAAGAAAACGGAATTTTATATACCCGACGTGGCGGATTCATTGACATGGGGCATTTACGCGATCAGGTCGACTGGACTGCTTATCTTTATCTCCAGCTTTCCAGGAATAAATCAGAAGAAGAACTTGATATGATTTTAGGACGTGAAGGAGGTGAGAAAACATTAAATGTTAAGATTCCTGCCAGCCTTACCGATAATGATTTGGTTCTGCTCGCCGGAAAAATTACTTACGATCTTTCAGTCTGGCACGAAATTGCAACCTGGTTCGGAGCTTCAACAATTCCATTTATACCTGAACGCTATTCCAGTTTTTCAATTGAAGATGCTTTTTCCAATTTATTGGGAGTTACCATCGGGATTAAAGCCCTGCAAAGTGAATTGCCTTTTGAGGAAGCTGTAACTAGGATTATTGACGAAACACTTAAAGACATGGATGTGGTAACCAATGAGGCTGAAACCTACCTGGCCATGGAATCTGTCAGGGATATTTGGTGGACCCGCGATAGAAAACTCCCGAGTAGCCGGGTATTGTTAAAAAGGCAACTTCAGGTTTACCCATGTTTGCAACCCTGGCTTGTTCCCGGTTGGGCAAGTGAGAATAAGGAACCCATTGAATTAAATGTCCCCGAGTTTACATCGAACGGCGATACACTTAATGATTACTATCAGCTGGAATTTAAATTAAACTACAAATTTCCCTTCCATAAAATGTTTCCGGAACGAAAAGACAGAAATATTACCCAAAATGATTTCGAGAGATTATTGGCAAGAGTAGCTACTGAGTTGGAAAAAAAAGACAGCAAAATCCGCTAAGCCATTAATCTTTTTCCTCCCATGCTTTATCCGGATCTACCCGTTTATTCCTCTGAATTCGTGATTGAAGTTCAAAGGTCCGGATACGATCCTTGTACAAATTATGCTCATTTTGTTTAGCTACATCAAGCGATGCATCAGTATTATCTTCCCATCGGCGACATAGATAAACCGGCTGATAGATTCTTCCAATCTTGTATTTTCCTGAAATAGCCAACCCCAACGCATAATCCTCTCCATAACTTACATTCGGCACCCTGATCTCGCGAATTACCGGTGTATAAAATGCGCGTGGAGCCCCAAGTCCATTTATACGCAATGCATTGTTTGGGCCATTCTCGTCGGTCCATTCACGGTGATCAATTACTCCGGGAGGTATTTCTTCCAGATTAAAATTGGTCATCCGGTAACTGCCAATCACCATGGCACAATTTTCTTCATAAAATTTATCCACGATAATCTGCAGGGTGTTTTCGTCAAAATATAAATCATCGCTATCCAGCTGAACAGCAAACTTTCCGCAGGCAGGATGAGAAACAGCCTGATTCCAGCATCCACCTATCCCGAGGTTTTTCTCTTCAGGAATAATATGAATTAACTTTCCCCACGAAGCATATTCCTGAAGTATTTCGGTAGTCCCATCAGTGGAATAGTTATCAACCACTATCAGGTTAAAATTAAACGTAGTTTTTTGAATCAATACAGAAACAATCGCATCGCGTATAGTTTTTTCACGGTTTCGGACAGGGATAATAACTGAAGCTTCTACCTCGAATGGTTCTGTTAGTATTGTTTCGGGATATGGAGCCAAAAGTAATGCTCCAATATCGCGCAGGTGAGCCGTACAAACCTGTTCCATTTCCAATTGTCGTTCGCGAGCCGAAGTTCTCACATAGTCAAACTGCTTTTCTCCGGAAACACGGGTATCGGTTTCCGTTACTGTAAATAAACATTCAGGAATATGCACCAATTCTCCCATCCTGCTTGCACGAAGCCTCAGTGCATAGCCTCCCGCATGTTTCAGCATTTCATAATTTTCGTATCTGAAGGCTTTTAAAACTTCGGCTCTGTAAAAACGCACGGGACCAAAATTAAAATCGTCGCGAAGGCTACCTAACTGATAGTCGATGACCGGATGAGGTACAATCCGCTCATCTGTTTTTTCGAAGTAATCAGCATAAACCATAGGAGCGTCGGTATTTTCAGCAACCTGAACAAGTCTCTCAATGGCGCCCTGACCCAATTCAAATTTGGTATTACCCAGTGCCAGTAAAGCAAAATCAGAATGTACCAACTTGGCAATCTGCCTGATGGTAGAGCAGGAACTATACTCTTCAGCCACTATTTGTTCACAGTCCACCAGGTCGGTCAGTTTTTTAGTCAATACATAAACCTTCCCTACCAGAGCAGATTCGTTGAACTGATTGATCAGTTTCTGACTGGCCTCTTCATCACAAAAAACAAAAAAACAATCCACTTTTCGGTTCATAACTGGTCTTATTTGAATTGAATACATTCACTTCACTAAATTCTTTCAACGTTAGTGCGTTTTGTAGTCAGGTATTTTTACTGTAATTTACGAGTATTTGGTTAATAAACGATACCTTTTTATAGTGTAATGTTAAAAATATTTTCATGGTTTGTTCTATTGTAAGTTTGTACTATGTGTTCAGCTTTGTCAAATACCATATCAACTTGACATTTTAAATGCTATTGAAGCTCACCATTGAATCATATTGCTTTAACAATTTATATACCGAAGAAAATAATCATTTATTGACATTCATACCATTTGTAAAATTTCTATTTTTTAATATCTTTGCCGCGTTCAGAAAGCTGAACTATTGACTCAAAAAAAATATTTTTAAAATATAATACACTTGGCAAACCAAAGTCTACTTTAATGGTTATTTAGGTAGCTTCTACAAAGTTGGTTACTTTGGTAAGCTCATGGTTTATTAGGTTTAGTTGGTTTAGGTTAGTTTCCCGTCGTAACGGGTGAAAAGGCTGTCAGAGGACAGCCTTTTCTATTTTTGGCATATATATACCCTGAAAATGTATAAAGAAAAACAGCAAGACTTATTGAGCCTCGCTGTTCCAATTATTTACTTCAAAAAGACTTTCTAACTAAAATATCCGTCCAGATATTCCCTGGTCAATTTCTCTTTCGGGTTACTGAAAATTTCAGATGCAGAGCCAGCTTCAACCACTTCACCCAGATACATGAATACCACGTGGTCGGCAATTCGTTTGGCTTGCCGAAGGGTGTGAGTAACAAGAACAATCGAATACTGATCTTTCAGCTTGACGAACAGCTCCTCTATTTTTTTGCTCGAAATCGGGTCGAGTGCCGAAGTTGCTTCGTCGCCCAGAATAATCTCGGGCTTAACGGCCAAACCACGCGCCAGACAAAGCCGCTGCTGCTGCCCAATAGATAAACTGGTTGCCGGTGATTTCAGGCGATCTTTCACTTCGTCCCACAAACCAGCTTCCTTCAGGTATTTTTCGACCATGATGTTTAACGTTTTCTTTCTCCTGATTCCATGAATGCGCGGGCCGTATGCAATATTATCGAAGATTGACATCGGCAGCGGACAGGGTCGTTGCGACAACAAACCCATTTTTTTCCGTATGTTTTCAACCTCCACACCTTTTCCATGAATGTTTTCGCCATCAACCAGTACATCGCCCTCAATTCTTACATCCAGCGAGTTTTGAAGCAGCCGGTTAAACGTCTTCAGCAAAGTGGTTTTTCCACATCCTGAGGGGCCAATAATACAGGTAATTGCCTTATCTGGAATATCCAGACTCACGTTTTTCAGGATGTGATTTTTCGAAAGATAAACATTCAGGTTACGGACACTGATGTGAGGTTTGTGTGCTTTCAAAATTAAATCGCCATTTGACTGATTCTGCGCTTCTCTCATGACCTTCAATTTTTCGGTGGGTGACTCAACGAATTGTTCGACCCGAAGCAAATTCTGTATCATATCTTATTTTTTGAAAATTTACGACTATAAATACGCGCGGCAACACTCAGCAACAGAACGATAACGGTCAGGATTAGCGCAGCGGCATAAGCCCTGTCCTGAACTTCGGCGATCGGACTGCTGAGTTGGAAGAAGATGGCCAGCGGCAAAGTGGCCACTGGTTGCGAAAGAGAAGTTGGAATGCTGTCGGTATATCCGGCGGTAAACAGCACCGAAGCAGCATCGCCAATACCGCGACCAACCGAAAGCAGCACTGCAGTGACAATTCCCGGAGCTACCTGCCGCAAAATGGGTTTGATTATTTCGGAACGGGTGGCACCCAGCGAAAGAGCAGCATCTTTCATTTCTTTGGGAACACGCCGCATCACCTCATCGATGGACCGAATCAGGATTGGTATAATCAGAATGGTAACGGTCAGGATACCTGCGAGTAAAGACGACCGAAGTCCCAGATATACCATCAGGGTAAAACCAAAAGCACCGTAAACGATGGATGGGATTCCAAACAGCACATCGAACGATAAGCGCGTAAACTGCGCCAACCGGGACTTTTCAGGAAGGTAAAGGTTGAGGTACAAAACAATCGGCAAGCTAAAGGCAAGCCCCAGCGAAATGGAACCGATTACAATGTACAACGATCCAACAATGGCATTCAGCAGACCACCTTCTTTGCCAATATAAAATCCTCCGCCGGGTATTTTCGAGACCATATCCCAGCTCATGGCCGGCAAACCTCGTTTCAGGATGGCAACAATAATCATGAACAGCGAAATGACAATGACCAGCGTTGCCGCCATCATAAGTCCTTTGAAAATATTTTCTTCTATTTTTTTTATTCTTCTGTGCTTCATCTTTTAATAGTATTAAACCACATAGGCACATAGGACACATTTTTTCTATTTTCTATGTGAACTATGTGTCTATGTGGTTATTTTTCATCTATATACAATTTGTCTCATAGTGCAAAATTTCTTTCAATTCGGATTAAAACCAATCGTGAAATAGCGTTAAATGCCAGGATAATGACAAATAAAAGCAATGCCGAAAGCATGAGAGCCGCATCGTACATCGGAATCGACATCATTTCCCCGTAATTATTGGCAATGAGGGCAGGTAGCGGATAGGCCGGATCGAAAATCGAATTGGGCACTTCCGAAACGTTTCCGCAAACCATCAGCACCGCGATTGTTTCGCCAAAGGCACGCGAAATGGCCAAAACCACGGCAGCAGCCAATCCCGGAAACGATTTCCGCAGCACCACTTTTTTGATGGTTTGCCAGTTGGTGGCACCCAGCGAAAGTGAAGCTTCACGCAATCCGCCGGGCAAAGCATCGAAGATTTCAATAAAAACCGAAATCAACAGAGGAATGATCATGATGGCCAAGACAATTCCACCGGCCAAAATGCTGTACCCGGTCGAGAACTCTACAAAGTGAGGAGCCAGCGAAGTCGAAATAAACGGAACGACCACTAAAATACCCCAAACGCCATAAACCACCGGTGGGATTCCGGCAAGCACATCAATCATCGGGAAAACGATCTTTTTTATATATGGGTGCGCATATTCTGAAAGGTAAATGGCAGCCAACAGGCAAAGTGGCAACGAAATAATGATCGCGATGCCCGTCACCCACAAAGTTCCCATGATGAAAGGGTAAAAACCAAATTCACCTTTTAATGGTTTCCAGCTTTCGCCCGTCAAAAGGGCCCATAACGATTGCTGATCCAAAATCGGAACCGATTTATAATACAAGCTGATACCGATGATCACTGCAAAAGTCAAAGAGACTAATGTCAGGAAAAGCATGCTGTGCCTTATCAGATATTCCCTTGTCTGACGGAATTTATTGTATCGTGTTTTATCCATAAATCTTGATTTATAATGAACAACCTCTTTTAAAACCTAAACCCGACAGGCTTTTGCATCCTGTCAGGTCTCGATTTGCTGTGGAAAGCCAGCAAGTCAATTGATCTATTTACAACTCTTTTTATTTCACTTTTGATAATCCGGCGTCAAGTTTTTCCTTCGGAAGATTAATGTATCCGCTATCGAAAACATATTTTTGCCCTTCGGTTAACGACCATTTGATGAATTCAACCAACTCTTTTTTAATTGGTTTTCCTGAAGTCACAAAATACAGGTCGCGTGCCGGTGGTGATGGATATTTGCCATCGGCAATTGCGGCAACAAGCTTATCCAGCGTGCCGTAAAAATCTTCATCCGGATCAACCTTTCCATTGTTGTTGATGTCGAGCGGAAGCACTTTTACTCCAGGATTCGGCAGTTTGGTTTTGGCATCGTAGGCATAACCAATGTTGTTGTAGGCAATTCCTGAAGGGTCTTTGGTAACAGCCTGGGCTAACCCGGGGTCACCAAAAACTCCTACCCCGAGAAGGTCTTCTTGTTTCTTCCCCAGATATTTGGCCCAGGTTTCTCCCGCCCCACAGGCATCGGAACGAGTGTAAATCCGGATTGGAACAGCACTTTTTGTACCGATAGCCTGACCCCATGTTTTTGCTTTTCCGGTAATAAATACGTTGACGGCTGCATCGCGATCCAATCCGTTTGCCAGAATGTCTTTAATGTTTGGATTTGCAGCGCTCACCGTTGGAACCACCGCATCTTTGGTAACAGCAATGGCAAAAGCTCCTTTCTTTATTTCCTCCGGATTAATTTCGCGTGAAACCAAGCCAATATCAACCATTTTTGAAAGTGCATCGGTCATTCCTTTACCGGCGCCACCTGCGGAAATATCGAACTTCACATTGGGGTGAAGTTTCCTGAACTCTTCGGCCCATTTAACGGTGAGTGGATACAGGGCAAATGCCCCCGAAATGCTGATGTTTCCTTTTAAATCGTCTTTGGCCTGGGCAACCACTTTTGCTGAAGAAAGTGAAGTAATTACCAGAAGGGCAAAGAAATAAGATGTAATTTTTTTCATTGTATCTTGTGTTTTTAGTGACTGATTAAAATCCGATCTGAAGCTGAACATTGGCAAAATTGTTGTCGTTGCTCGTTCCTTCTTCCTGTTTGATGGAATAATTGAACTGTAACTTGGTATTGGCATTGAAATTATAATTGACGCCCAGCACCACCCAGGTTGAAGCATTATCGGCTTTCGACTTATCGGTGTCATAGAAATCGTATTTGGCTACCAACTGTACTTTTTTCTGGAAGAAGTAATATCCGCCCAAAACATAGTACCCTTCACGTTCTGTCTGATCATCTTTTCCGGAGATGTATTCACTGCGCAATGAAAAGTTTTTTAGGTCATAGCTCAGGTCGAGCCCAAAACGGTTGCGGTTAACTGTTTTTGAAGGAGTTGTAACAACCGTACCTGTTTTTACTTCAGGCACAAAGCGCGACCCATCGTATAATGCTGCGCTAATATCGAGCCCAACTACCGGGTGGACAATCAGCCGGGCTGCAATGTCTTTGCCTTCATTATTATCAACAGTATTGATGCCCGCACCATTGTACACGCCCAACCGGTAATCAACCACCGGGCGGTCTTTCAGTTTCAGGACAGTGCCACCAAGTAAGATCCCAATGTCGCGGCCATTTTGGTTACCACCAACATCTTTTCCCCTTGCTGTTAAAGCTTCAACTGCCTGCGAACGGTCAATTAGTTCCAGTTTGGTTGAACTTGCAAGGTTTTCGAGCGAAAATGGGATTTTAGCCTGGCCAATCGTGAAATTGAAATAGTCGTTCAGTTTCAATTCGGCGTAAGCATCGATCAATTTTGGAGTTCCGGCCAGATCGAACTGCACGCGGTAGCCCCAATAAGGAGAAAAAGTCCCTTTTATATCAACACGTGCACGGCGAATATCGGAACCATCGATCTTACCGGTTTCTTCCAAGGCCTGATAGCGAACCTGGGTGTATCCGGCAACCGTGATTTTCCTGGCCGCATTGATAGAGAACGCTTTTACTTTAGCCAAATTCGCCTGTGAAGTAATTGCAGCTTCTGCGCGGATCGAGTCAGCATCTTTTTGCGAAACCACATTCTTTTGAATCAATAAATTCAAAACATCGTCGGTTGATTGTGATTTTGCACCGAAAACCAAACCTCCCCAAATCAGTATTATTAAAAGTATTTTCTTCATTTCTATATTGTCTATTGATTTACTGTATAATTCTCAAAGTTTTATTTGTCAGTTTTTAAATTAAACCGGACAGTCAAAAATACTTACTCAGCGAATGATTGATGAATAAGTTTCAATTGAATAATTCAGACCTGAAAGTGAAATTTAATAGGCTAAAACATGAAATATTTCATGTTTTTCAGGATTAGACCGATTAAGGGTGAAGATTTTTAAATGCACATTCGCATTCGGAAAGCCGAAGGGTATATCTGGCAACAACAACGCAGGATGACAGTAAGATTGCCTGCACTGTTTATCCGGAGAAAGTATGGATTTGATATGTGTTGTGTTGCTTTCATTTTTTTGTTTTGTTCAGTGACATTGCAAAGATTGTCATGAAATTGATTGTCTGAAATACCTCGATTCGGGTAAATTATATACCACAAAATAGGTATGGGAGACGGAAAAAAGAAAATTAAGTCAGATTGGGTTTGGGCAGCTTATTTTAGCGAATATGAAGAATAGCTAGCAAAAAAATACACGTATATCGTGGGATATACGTGTATTTCAGGAATCAGATCAGTTAAACCTACAATCTTTGAAAATCTATTTTTCAGCCACCAATTGATCAATCAGAGTGTTGAATTCGGTTTTAAACTCTTCGAAGAATTTCCCGGTTGCCGGGCCGCTGAATCCGGAATGAACTTTACGGACATTTCCTTTTTTGTCGATAAAAATGGTGGTCGGGAAGGATGCAATTCCGTTTAGTTGCGGCAATGCTTTGGATGCAGATTCTGTTCCGGATTGTCCGGCGAAAAGTATTTCGTATTCAATACCCAAGCGGGTTTTCAGCGCAGTTAATGACTTTTTAGCTGATTCAAAATCATTCTTCCTTTCAAAGCCTAAGCCAATAATTTCAACTCCACGCTTTTTGTTCTCTTTGTACCATCCGGATAAAAATTTGTTTTCATCGAGGCAATTCGGACACCAGCTTCCCAGAATAGTAACAATGACCACTTTCCCTTTATAAGCAGGGTCGGACAACGAAACCTTTTTCCCATCCAGGTTTGGAAACGAGAATGCAACGGTAGTATATCCTTCTTTCAGGTATGAAACTTTGTAGGCATCAGGCAGGGCAGCTTTTGCATTGCGCGTTCCGACTATTTTAGTTGCTTTTCTGGAAGTAATAAATTCTCCTGAAAATGAATTGTCACCCGTAAATTCACCTTTCACCAGATAGGGAGATGAACCACCAAAAGCGGACAATTCGAATTTCCTTCCGTAATTAATACCCTCCAGAAACCGGTAATCGCCTGTTGTTGTTAGAATTGAACCGGTAAGAATTGATCCTTTCAGACTGAAATTTCCAACAGTTTTCTCGGCATCAGCTCCTTCTCCAATGTTGATATCCCAGGTTCCAGCCAACGAAATTGCCGGCTTTTCGTTGCCAACTGGGAACCGATTTTTGTTACCATATTCAGCTTTGAACGGAACTTCGCTTACGATCTTTCCTCCAGCTGTTTTTACCAGTTTCCCCTGAAGTCCGTTTCCTTCAATTTTGCACTTTAAAACAGCATCGTATAAATCGAAAGGAATAAAAACAGAATCGTTTCGGTAAGCAATATTTTTAGTCTGAAAGCGATCCTCTCCATTGATCAGGAAAACAGAATTGTCTTTCACTTCAAAAAGAAATGGTATTTCATTTCCGGGAACGGTATAAACTCCTCTCCACACACCTTCTTTCAATATCTTATTGCCAGGCTGTAATGAGGTCAGTCCTAAAAACATAAAAAAAAGAACTATTAAATTTTTGAATCTTAAATTACTCATATATAATTATTTAAATTAACAAAACCACTAAATTTAATAGCACATTTTGAAAAGAATCTGTGTATAATTATTCAACTGTTCTTAACAATGCTAATTGAATTTTTGCCTTGAAAAATACTTTTTTTAATTGAAATCAAACCTGAGTTTTGTCGGTAATACATCCGTTGAATGAATCCTTGCTAAACTAGATATAGTATTCGATGTTATCGATCCAACCCGATTTGATGGCCTGAATGATTAATTCGGAAGCATTGGATACCCCCATTTTCCTGAAGATGTTTTTCCGGTGTGTATTTACCGTATGAAAGCTAATATTTTTCAGATTCGCAATTTCTTTGGTTGTTAGGCCCCCGGCAATTAAACGAACGATCTCAATTTCTGATCCGGTTAAATGTGTAGGCTCTTCTGTCACGAACTTAGTTTCGCCCAACTCAATAATGAGGTCCAGTATTTCTTCGGCAAAATATTTCTTTCCCTTTAATGCTGCATCAATAGCTGCGAAAATCTCATCACGTTCAGCCGTTTTGTATATAATGTTTTTGATCCCGATTTTTGACAACTCGGTAAATTCAGCTTTGTTGATTGAATTGGTCAGAACTAAAACCGCTAAATCCGGAAACTTTTGTTTGATCTTTTGAAAGTCATCAATGCTATCACAATCGATCAGGGCAAAGTCTGTAATCAGCAGCTGACACATTTCCTTTTCCAGAAATTGATGCAGCTCATTGCATGAACTCACAATTTTGATAGTTGAAAATCGTTCATCGTTGACCAATAAAGATTTCAAAGCTTCGATCACCAAAAACTGCGTGTCTGCAATTGCTATTTTATACCCTGAATCACTCATATTTCCATCTTGTCAGTAAGTCTCAAATTTAAATGCTAAAGTTAAACCCATTTTGCCAAATGTATTCATAATGTCAATTAACCAATAGATACCTAGATGATTATTTATAGGCGATGACATTAAAAATTTAATACTTTCCGAAGTAGAAATACGCATAAATGCTAAACGCTATTAATTGAAAATACTACCATAATGTCTATTGATTTAGTGTATTATTGCATTTGCATTAAGATCAAATTCACCTTCAAAATTATAGCTTATGCTTATAAATGAACCAAAACAGGAATATTCATGGTTCAGGAGAATTTCGTCACAGTTTATTACTGACAAAGACTTTGATAAACTAGAAAAGGCATCGGTAAAGCTCAATTTTAAAAAGGGAGAAACCATTCTCAAACAAGGCGGAATACCTAATCACATTGCTTATCTTGAAAAAGGGATTGTTAAGTTTAACTATGAGAGCGAAACAGGTAAAAATCTAATCCTTACCATCGTTTCAGCACCAAAAATCCTGGGTGGAGCCAACCTGTTTTACAAAGACAACAATCTTTTTTCGCTCATCGCCGTGGAAGATTGTGAGGTGATAATGATTGATTCGAAAGTGATTGAAGATGTGCTGATGGATAATTCAAAATTTGCGATGATGATGTTTCAGGTGGCTTCCGAAATGTTTAAAAAGTCGGTTATGAATTTTATCAGCCTTGCTCACAAGCAAAAAGAAGGGCGTATTGCCGATGTTTTTCTATATCTGGCTGCTGAAGTTTACCACAGCACTTCATTCCTGCTCTCGCTGACACGAAAAGAAATCGCCGAATATGCAGGTTGTTCAACCGAAAATGTGATCATGACTTTATCCAAATGGCAAACCGAAAAAATCATATTGATTGACGGCAAAAACATTGAGATTATAGAAATGGGCAAATTGAAGTATATCAGCAAAATAGGATAAAAATGCTGACACAAAAAACAAGATACTCAATGCTGGCCATGGTAAGGCTGGCCAAAGAATATGGTAAAGGGACATTGATGATTAATGAGATTGCAGAAAGTGAACGGATTCCAAAACGATTTCTGGAATCTATTCTGCTTGAACTAAAAAAGAATGGTTATCTCGGAAGCCGGCTTGGCAAAAATGGGGGCTATTTCATGATGAAAAATCCAAAAGATGTCAATTTACTTGAAATTGTCAGGCTTTTTGAAGGTAGCATCGCCATGTTGAAATGCACTTCCGAAAAATATTACGAGCCTTGCGAACATTGTAAAGACGAAGAAAATTGCTCTATTCGGGGTACATTTAAAGATATCCGTGAATATACATTTAACAAACTGGCAGCAACATCACTCGAAATGTTGATTTGAAATAAATTCGCTTCTGTAAAATCGCAATAGGATTACCGAAATAGCTCCTTGTGCACTTCCCTTTTTTTATAAATTTGCGACCTTATTTAATAAGTAGTTGAAAACACTGGAATTGTAACAAAAATTTACTGATGGCATTAGAAAAAGGGATATTTCAACGCACGGAGTTGCTGTTTGGAAGTGAAAAGATGGACCAGATTGCCAAAAAGAAGGTGATTATTTTCGGGATTGGTGGAGTTGGTAGCTGGTGCGCCGAAAGCCTTGTGAGAACCGGCATCAGGCATTTAACTCTTGTTGATTCTGACCTTGTTTGTATTACGAACATCAATCGCCAGTTGCACGCCACCGTACAAACAGTAGGCGAAGTTAAAACTGAAGCTCTTAAAAACCGCCTGCTCGAAATTAACCCGTCAGCCGAAATTCAAACTATTCAACGAATATATGAACCTGCCACTTCTGACTCATTTGATTTGGATTCATATGATTATATTATTGATGCCATCGACAGTTTGAGTAATAAAATAGATCTGATCCGCAAAGCCACACGCACTAAAGCTGTATTTTTTTCGTCAATGGGCGCCTCCCTCAAGCTTGATCCAACTAAAATTCGTGTTGCTGAATTCTGGAAAGTAAAAGGATGTCCTTTAGGGCACATTGTCAGGAAAAAGATTCGGAAAGGCGATTTACCTGCCAAGGAATTCATGTGTGTTTACAGTGAGGAACTGTTAGAAAACAAAGGTTCCGGAGCCTCTTGCGGAACCGATAAATGTTTGTGTCCAAAAATGAAAAATGCCCCGGGCGATCCGGATTTGGCTGATCATGAATGGTGCAGCCAGAAAGCTGTGATCAACGGAACTGTGGCTCACATTACCGCCATCTACGGATTTACCATAGCCGGGTTGGTGATTCAGCATATTTATAACGAAAGCTAAACAAAAAACTGATGAGCGAATTTGATGCCCGTGCCCGTGAATGGGATAAAGATAAAATGCACATGGATCGCTCTATAGCGATTGCTGCCGAACTTGAAAAGATGATCCCGGTTAATCCTTTCATGAAGGCCCTTGAATATGGAGCAGGTACAGGAATTTTGAGTTTCCTGCTTAAAGATCGGTTTTCGGAAATTACCCTGATGGATAATTCCAGGGAAATGATAAAGGTCTGTGCTGAAAAGACTGAATTCTACCAAACCAATCACATTCTTCCAATTTGGTTCGATTTGGAACACAAAGACTATGATGATCATTTCGATATCATTTACAATCAGATGGTTTTACACCACGTGAATGACTACGAGGCCATTATTTACACATTTTATTCCATGCTGAATCCGGGAGGGTATTTGGCTATTGCCGATTTGTATACGGAAGATGGCTCGTTTCATGGTCCTGATGTAAAAGTCCATTTGGGCTTCGATCCAAAAAAGCTTACCGAAATCCTAATGATAGCCGGATTTAAAAATATTGAATACAAGACATGTTTCGAAGTAAAACGTGAGTCGGGTGCAAAATATCCGGTATTTTTATTGGTGGCCCAGAAATAAAATTAGGAAAGAGTCATTAGTCATTAGAAAAAGGTAAAGAAAAGAGGAATGAGGAATGATTTCCCTTCGACAGCTTCGCGCTCAGGGAACGATGCTTCGGTCTTCCATCTCCTTTCTCCTTTCTCCTGACTTTTTCTGGAATTATTAGCTAGTTAAAATCTTCTCCATCGAGTTTCGCTCTTTTTCAGTAAGCGATTCCATTTCTTCAAGAGCATGTTGTATTTTAGTCTTGAAGTTCCAGCAAGTCATTTGGCGCAGCGAAAGACGGCGACCAAATTCATAGGACGAAACATCCTCTTTCCCTTTACATACCTGATAAGCAATGTAAAAAGCTTTGCTGATCGGAAATTTTACGCCATGAAAAACAGTTCCATTGGTTGCAGTTTCCTTTGCTTTGCATTTGGTGCAGCGGCGGGAAAAGGGTTCTTTTCCCGGACATGAGTTAGTATTGCCGCATTTTTTGCAAACAAATCCATCGGCCCATTTTATCTCAGCCAAAAATTCAAGACACTTTTCATCATTCCCAAACATTTCCTCCAACTGTTCAGGACTTAGACTACTGCTGAATATTGCGCTCATAATTCATTTTTCTGGTGCAAATGTAAATAAATTAGTGTCACTAAAAAGATTTAGGTGTCACTATTGCGATTTAATATTTTCTTTTATTAGTTTTGCTGCCAAACAATTTAGAAAATTTGAAATGGAAAACAATTGTGAAGTTAAATCAAGCCCGGGAACATTCAAAGAGAATCTTAAAACATGGAAATTCTGGAGACCATATTTAAGCGTTATGATAGGAGCAATTGCAGGATATTCATATTATCATTTTGTCGGGTGTTCTTCAGGAACATGCGCCATAACCAGTAGCCCTTATATGAGTACCATCTGGGGTGCTGCAATGGGTTACTTTTTGGTGAACAGTCCGTGTGCAAGAGGTCGTTGTTAAAATAAAATCAAAAAAATAATTTCAATGAAGAAAAATATCATTTTAGTAGCTGTAGGCCTGGTGCTTTTACTAAGTAATTGCAACGCCGGCACTCCCGCCAAACCGGCAAGTAACGCAACTTCGGTTTCGGGAAGCGTAATTGTACTAACGAACGCGGAGTTTAAACAAAAGGTTTTTAACTACGAGGTCAATAAACAATGGAAGTTTGAAGGCAAACTTCCTGTTATTATTGACTTTTATGCCGATTGGTGCGGCCCGTGCAAACTTTTGTCACCCCGGGTAGAAGAAATCGCGAAAGAATATGCCGGGAAGATCATCGTTTATAAAGTTAATACCGATAAGGAACAATTGCTTTCGCAAAATATGGGAATTCAAAGTTTACCAACTTTGTTGTTCATACCAGTCAAAGGAAAACCACAGGCCACTATGGGCGCCGTTCCAAAAGAAACTTTGGTGAAAGCCATTCATGAGGTTTTGCTGGTTAAATAATAATACTAAACAATTGCCGGGAACCATTTTAACTATTCCCGGCAATTGAAAACTTCTAGTTGGTGCAAGTTCCGTTTCCCTTGCCTCCTTGTCCTTTTCCGACTTTCTTGCCTTTTCCGTTACCTTGACCTTTACCCTGACCATTCATGCGGTATTGTTTTCCCTTTTCCATGGCAGACGTAACGATTTGGGTATATTCATCCTGACTAATATATACCGGGGTATAGGTTAACCCAAGGTTCGTCAATTGCAGATTGAATGCCCTGAGATGATTACGCGAACCTTTCATCAGGTTTTCGAACACCAATGTAACATTCTCGTTGATGGTACTGCTAAGTGCTTCGGTAAGATCTTTAATATCCATTTCTTCAATTAAAGCGCCGGTTTTATGTGCTTCTTCAAGCGATACGCTGGCTTTGGCAACCAAATCGTTATACAAAGTTTGAACCGCAGCATCAGCAAATATTCCGGCCTCGCCAATGGTTGTTTCGGTTGAACCATAGTTTGTAAGAAGAAGGATAATTGCCTTCAGGTGGTTGTTTTCTGCTGCCGAAATGTTCGAAAAAACCGAACTTCCCCATTTTTGGGACAAAACTGAATATACATCGCGGGCCAGTTTTTCCTCTTCCTTCATTTTTAATAACGAAGCGATTTCACTATCGGTTAAATCTGAAGTTGTAATCATTGCCGATTTCAGATTAGCCTCAATAACAGAAGTTGCTCCATCGCCTGAAACCGTTAAAATACTGGCATACTGTGCGTTTTCTGCATTAATGTCATCTTTTTGGCACGAACTTGCCACCAGCAATGTAGCAACAACAAAAATACTTATTACGATACTTTTCATACTTGTTTTCATTTTATTCTGAATTAATTCAATTAAAATTTACTTTTTTTGAAGCGCTTCATAGGTGTCGCAAATCCCGTTTTGATTGACATCAATAAAATTTTTGCCTTTCCCTTTGCCCTGTCCTTGTCCATTTCCGGTACAAGTTCCGGTACAAGTTCCGGTTCCATTTCCTTTCCCAACCGATGTATTGGTTGGGCGGTTTTCGTAGGTATCGCAAATGCCATTTTTATTGGCATCAACAAAAGCCGAACATTTAGCTGTTCCGTTACAATTTCCATGAGCTTTTCCTTTGCCGGCGACCGGATTTTGGGCGCTTGCAAAAGCTGTTACTGCCACGAGGGCTAATCCTGTTAAAAAAATCCTTGCTTTCATCATTTTTGTTTTAAATTGTTAGAAATTGGTGTTTAAAAAATTAAATTATTTTGTGTCGAAAAACGCATTCTAGTTTCGTGTCGACATAAAACTGTCGGGCTAGTCACCCTGAACTTGTTTCAGGGTCTCCTCAGCGAAGGGATGCTGAAACAAGTTCAGCATGACGCTGCCTCAAAAGTTTGTTGACACGACTCTACATCCGGCATTTATTTCCATTTCCCCTGCCGCCACCTGAGCCATTTCCTGATCCCTTGCCTCTGCCATTGCCCTTGCCATTGCCCTTGCCGGCTCCTTGCTTTTGGTTTTGAGCATTTTGCCTGGCTCCATAGGTTTGAAACTGGAGAAACTGAATTTGTTGATCGGCACTCAAAACTGATGTTACTGCATTCCGGTGAGTTTCAATTTGCTTCTCCATTTGCTTTTTGATTTCCTCCTTTTGAGTTTTTCCTTCGGCAAAATGTTGTTTTTCCCGAAGTTTATTCATCGCCGTTTGATTTTGGGCTTCCATCGAAATAATCCGTTCCTTCTGATACTCACTGAGTCCTGAAATTGAATGGATACAGGTTTCCAGCTCCACTGCACTGCTTCGGTCTTTTCCATCCGGATTAATACCTGAAACTGTGACTCCTGCTGTTAGAATTAGGGCAAGGCAAAGCCCCGCAACCCGATTTATTCGACTTGTCTCCATCATTTAACTATTTAATTGTGGTTATTTATTTCGCCATCGTCCTCCCTGATTTCCTGGCTTTGGAAGGTTAATCTGGTTCTCTTTATTTAGCATCGACTGAAATATTTCATGCAATTTTGCTTGTTGTTCGGCTGTACAAATCTTTTTCATATTCAGGTAAAAAGTAGTAGTTACCTGCTTGAGTTCGCGATGATTATTCCCGACTTCAATAGCCATCTGGTTCAATCGGGTGCTGTCGGGATTTTGAGTTCCAAGTTCAGTAATCAGATCTTCTCGCAATTGAGCCAGGTTTGTTTCAATGGTTCTTGCTGTGCGGTTAAATGTCCGGTTAATTTCACGAAACTGATCAAGCTGTTCATCATTCAGGTTTAATTGATCCCTAAAAAATCGTGCTCGTTGTTCTCCCGGAATCGCGCTCTGGCTTTCCGGTTTCGCTTCCGGCGTTTTTGCTTCCGTCATTCGGTGGTAATAAAATGAACCGATGGTCGAAAGATTGGTTGCTACCAGGATAACGATGATCCAGATTAGTATTCGGTATTTATTTGTCGGGTTCATAATTCGTCCAATAAAAATGATTCAATCGGTTCATCTGCAAAGTCATTGAGCATTTGAACACTATTGGTCGCTGGCTGATTTACTTTCAGCGATGAAGCATTGCTGCCCAATTTTAATCCTCCATAAATTCCGATTACAAGGAGAAGCGAAAAGAATGCTGGTTGTGCCAGTCGCACCCATTGACTTTGTGCCTGACTGTCTGGTTTTTTGTCCAATTTTGCGCTTAATCGGGTATAAAAGAAAGGCGATACCTCCGGATTTTTTTCCTTCCCGATAACCTGCATCTCTTCCTGTAAAAAAGCTAATATGCTCCGGCAATCGGCACATTCCTCCAGATGTTTTTCGACGACTGTCTTCCTTTCAACCGACAATTCATTGTCGAGATAAAAAATCAGGTCTTTATGGATGCTCTTGTGGTTCATTTTGTTGCTTTTAATGTAAGACACCATTCGTTTTAAAAACTTGCAATCAGACGCATTTTTTTTTGTAACAATCTAAAAGTTGCTCCTGAAGGTTCCTCTTTGCCCGGTGAATCAGCGACTCAACCGAAGCCAAAGAGATTTCCATGATCTCAGCAATTTGCTGATAAGGCAATTCTTCATATTTATTCAGGGTAAAAGCGATGCGTTGTTTTTCAGGCAGTCGATCAATGGCACGGTGTAACAAGTCTGATCGTTGCTGGTCGGTAATATTCCGGTCGGGCTGATCACCACTGTTCTCCGATATTTCACTGTTTCGGTTCCGTCCGCCGGTAAAGGTTTCCTCAATGGATTGAAAAAAGCGTTTCCGTTTATTGTTCCTGATCAGGTTCAGTGACCGGTTAGTAGCAATCCGGTACAACCATGTTGAGATTTTTGCATCTCCCCTGAAATTTTCTGCGGTCCGGAATATCTCCAGAAATACATCCTGTGCCAGATCTTCCGCGTCAGCTTTGTTATGGACAATTGCCAGACAGGTATTCACAACCATCCGCTGATAGCTTTCTACCAGGATTTGGAATGATTTGCGATCACCTTGTTGAATTCCTTTAATCAGTTGGGCTTCGTCCATTCGTACCAGTCAAATGTGAATTTAGCTAATTTGACACCACAAGCTCGGAAAACTTGCACGAAGAATCACATTTTAACCTTTTTTACTGATTTCAATCAATTCCTTATGATTGACAACCACAATATCTTTTTCATTCAGTTCAATTAATCCATCCTTTTCAAAGCTTTTCAGGAGCTTTACAGCGCTTTCGGTCGAAATGCCTGCAAAATCTGCCATATCTTTTCTGGAAAGGAGTTGAAAGATATCCGGATTTTCAGACTTCAGGCTATCAATATTTAGCAAAGTGTCTGCTATTCGGCCATTCATCTGTTTGTACATCACCGTTCGAAGCGTATCAAATAGGTTTGCATTTTGCTCGCAATATCGCTTGATCATGGTAAATCCGAATTGTCCGTTTTGTTTGATAATGGTGGTAATCGCATCTTTTTCGACCAGAAAAACCTGGCAATCGGTTAGTGCAACCGACGAATAATTGAATGTATTTTTGGTAAATATGGCAGACAATCCTACAAATTCACCGGGCCGTATAATCCTCAGGTTAAAGTTTTTTGAGCCGTCGCCTTCGATGTACTGCTTGGCCAATCCTTTGATTACGAACAAAGCATACGAAGCAAAAGCTCCCTGTTTGGTCAGGTTATCGCCTTTACGGAACAAAACCTGTGTTTTGCTTGCTCTAACCAGTTCAGCCTCTTCGGGCGAAAGCATCTGAAAACAAGGTGCCTGAATGTCGCAAATAAATTCCTGGTCGGTTTCGAGAATGGGTTTCATGTCCAATACAAATTACATTTACCCGTAAAGTTAGAATTATACTTTGATTGAGCATTACCGGTATTATCAATTGCGGCTTCGATTACATCAATAAAAAAGTTGTCGCAGTTCAATTCAGAGGCCGATGCGCTTCACCCTAAAAATCTTTAGTTACTTGGTTTTGTAATGTAGTTTTGTGCCATAACAAATTCAATAAAGCTGTCATGTTATACACCAATTTAAAACACATCGAAAGTGCAGCCGAATATGCACAAGTCATCAGCGAGAATGAAAATGTAATGCTCATCTGCGGGCGTATGGGCCCCCTATGTATCCCAGTTTACCGGATTGCTGAAGAACTGGAGGAAAAATACAGCCATGTAAAGATTTATGATGTGGAATATGATCATCCTGAATTGTATTTTTTTCATGATTTACCTGAAGTGCAAGGTTTTCCGGAATATCCGTTTACTGTTTATTACAAAAACGGGGAAATTGTAAAAGCCACAGCAGGAATCCAGACAAAGGCTCAGGTTGAAGCAATTTTAAAGAAGGAATTTGCATCAGCCGTAAATGCTTAATACAAAAACTAAGTAATATGCAAACAACATTAATCGTAATAGGAGTGATCGTGGTGGCGGTATTTATTTTCCGGACGATCGCGATGGCAAAAATGAAAAACACACCGATGGTAGCCGACCATGAAAAAGTATTGACACTGACCGACCAGAATTTTCAGCAAAAAACAAAAGGGAAAGTCGTGTTGATCGACTTCTGGGCCAGTTGGTGCGCACCCTGCCGAATGATGGCGCCGGTATTAAACGATGTTGCCACCGAACTGAAAGGAAACTCGCATGTTGGTAAGGTTGATATTCAGCAATACCAGTCACTGGCCAATGAGTTTAAGGTGCGGAGTATTCCAACTCTGATCCTTTTTAAGAATGGCAAAGAAGTCAACCGTTTTGTTGGCATCAAATCGAAAGATTTTTTACTGAAAGAGATTGCGAAAGTTAGTTAGGAAAAAGTCAGTAGTCGGGAGACAGGAGACCGAAGACAGGACAATTTTCCTTTTTCCCAATGACTAATGACCAATGACTTTATAAAAATATTATAAATCATATAAATAAAAGAAAATCAAGAATATGGAAAAGATATTAATTATTGGGGGTGTTGCGGCCGGAGCAACTGCGGCAGCCAAAGTACGCCGCATTTCTCCGAATGCACAAATTACAATGCTCGAAGCCGGACCGGATATTTCGTTTGCCAATTGCGGTTTGCCGTATTACATTGGCGGCGACATCAAAAGCCGCTCGAAACTAATCCTTCAAAGTCCTGAAAGTTTCAAAGAGCAATACGATGTTGAAGTTCACGTCAATACCAGCGTTTCTTCAATCGACAGAATTGCACACCAAGTGAAAACTACGAATAGCCAAAGCCATGAGCAGAAAACATTTGAATACACCAAATTAATTTTAGCGCAAGGTGGTCGGCCAATAAAACCAACTATTACAGGAGCGGATCTGGATCATGTTTTCACGCTGTGGACTTTGGAAGATATGGATAAGATTTCTCAGCATCTGGAAGAAAAGAAACCCAAGAATGCAGTGGTAGTTGGAGGTGGTTTTATTGGTCTCGAAATGGTGGAAGCGCTGGTAAAACGAGGCTTGAAAGTAAATGTCGTGGAAATGATGCCACATGTGATGGCTGTCATGGAAGCCGAAACTGCCGGATTTATCGAAAATGAAATGCTATCGTACGGTGTTGGAATTCATACCAATGCCGGCGTGACCGAAATTGGAGTACGCTCGGTAAAACTCGACAATGGTAAAGTGCTTGATGCCGATATGGTTTTGCTTTCAATTGGCGTTCGTCCAACACTGCAACTGGCGAAAGAAGCGGGTCTCGCAATTGGCGAGGCTGGCGGATTGTTGGTCAATGCACAATTGCAAACTTCCGATCCCGATATTTTCGCGGCCGGCGATATGGTGGAAATCGAGCATCGGGTAAACGGTCAGAAAGTTCGCATCCCATTGGCTGGCCCGGCAAACCGTCAGGGACGAATTGCCGCTGAAAATGCATTGGGCGGAAATCACTCGTACAAAGGTTCAATCGGAACTTCGGTGGTTCGTGTTTTCGAAGCGGTCGCCGGAATAACCGGTTTCTCACTGAAACAAGCTCGTGCTGCCGGATTGGATGCCGATGCGGTTGTGGTGCATAAAGAGCATCACACCTCATATTATCCGGGTGCCGAAACGGTAACCACCATGTTGGTTTACGACCGCAATACCGGAATTATTCTAGGTGGACAAACCGCAGGATATAAAGGAGCTGATAAACGTCTGGATGTAATTGCAACTGCTACAGCTGCCAGACTGACCATCAGCGATCTTGCTGATATTGACTTTGCCTATTCTCCACCGATCGGAACTGCCAACGATGCGATCAATATGGCCGCATACACTGCAGAAAACCGGATGTCAGGTTTCAGTCCATCGTTGACAGTTACTGAATTGGATGCTTTTATCGAAGGAAAGAACCCAATATTTGTAGATGTTCGTGATGTTTTTGCTTTCGAGAAAAGTCATGTGAAGGGAGCCATTCATATTCCATTGGAAATGCTGGCAGAACAAATCAGTACCATTCCTGCTAGTCGCCCGGTGATTGTTTATGACGAAACCGGCAAAAAAGGACATCAGGCACTTCGCACCTTGGTGGGCGCAGGACATAAAGATGTAACCAATGTTTCAGGAGGACATACCTCTTTACAACGACAAGCCAGAACCGTTGGGTTTCAATTCATAGAAATAAATCTTTTACCAGTCGAGGCAAAATTGCTGGAAAAAGAAACTTCGAAGGAAGAAGAAAAAACAGTTTCAAAAGCCAAAGATGAGAATTCGCTGATTGTTGTTGATGTACGTACTCCTGAAGAATTTGAAGGTGGTGCTTATCCTGATGCCATCAACATTCCACTGGATGAAATCATGGAACGTTTGGACGAACTTGGAGAAAATGCAGCCCGCGAAATTGTAGTGTATTGTGCATCAGGTGCCCGTTCGGCTTATGCGCAACGCATGTTGATGGAGGTTGGCTATTCCAACGTGAAAAATGGCGGAGGAATTGGTACAATGATGGCAAGTCTAAAAACAAAAACCACTGTTTCAAATTCTTCAAATGAACCTTTAATCGTTGATGTTCGTACGACTGAAGAATTCCGTTCAGGAGCCTTTCCAGGAGCGATTAATATACCGTTGGATGAATTGCAAATGCGAATCATCGAATTAGGAAGTAAGTCAAGAGAAATAACACTTTACTGCGCGTCCGGTGCACGATCCGCTTATGGACAAAGAGGCTTACAGCAACTGGGTTTCACCAACGTAAAAAACGGTGGCGGTATCATGCAAATGATGAGACAGAGATAATACTAACCAATAAATCTAAACTTATGCAAAACGTATTTTCTTACACCGATCTGGTGCAAAAAATGGAAGGGCAGGATCAAGTTGCCTTGTTGATCCACAATCCTGACAATGAGTTTTCAAGATGCGCTTTCCGGAGTATTGCCGAAGCTTTACACTTAAGCCAGACTATTTCGGTTTTTGTCGCCGATGTGAGTCAGGTTCAGGATATTCATCCGGTTTACAAGATTACCAGTGAACCTTCGCTGTTGCTTTTTGCAAAAGGAAAACTGGTTAGTGTTGTGGAAGGCTGTCACGAAAGTGAGTACTTCAAAGCCGTGATGGATCACGATTTGTCAGGAGGAAATGCCCAAACGAAAAGTTAAAATGCAAAGTTAGTGTTGAACGTATCGTCATTAAAACAAAGAAAATAACAATTTAAAAATCAACTATGTTTGAATCAATTAAGAATCTCTTAGGAATAAAAACAGTCAACTATGCCCAGTTAGTGAAAGATGGGGCGATCATTTTAGATGTTCGAACCAGTGGCGAATTTTCAACAGGACACATCAAAGGTTCCGTTAACATCCCGGTTAATTCACTCGCTCACAACCTTGCAAAATTGAAAGCCAAAAACAAAACAATTATTACATGTTGCGCTTCGGGAATGAGAAGTGCCTCAGCAAAAAGTATTCTGCAATCGAACGGTTTTTCAAATGTTTACAATGGAGGTTCATGGCATCGGTTAAGCATGAAAATAAGTAGTTAATTATTAACCCTGATGGAAAATTGTTGGGAAGCAAATTATTAATAAACCGATCATTAGAATACTTCAACATTTCACCTAAATCTTTGTTTCATAAGCACAAACCTTTAAATACAATTCACTATGGATTATCATTTTGATGCCATTTTGCACACCAGTTTCGATGATGCAGTGGTAAAAGTTACGGAAGCTTTAAAAACAGAAGGCTTTGGCATATTGACCGAAATTGATATGCAAGCCAAGTTTAAGGAAAAACTGGGAGTCGACTATAAAAAATACAAAATACTGGGCGCATGTAATCCTTCCTTCGGATACAAGGCATTGCAAATTGAAGAAATGGTCGGCGTGATGTTGCCATGTAATTTTGTCGTTACGGAAAAGGAAGACGGAAGCATACTCGTTGCTGCCATCGACCCAATTGCTTCGATGATGGCCATCCAGAATCCTGCTTTGGAATCGCATGCTGCTGAAGTAACCGAAAAAATAAAAAAGATAGTTAATCTGTTGAAGTCATAGTTTGATCATTCCGCCCACAGGTAAATATCAAATCCAACATGGTTGTACTTTTCTACAGTTCTACATTCACCGATTGACCAACTGACCGGATGTACTTTGCTGCCTGATTGTATTCTTCGGCAGTTCCCAAATGCTCCAGCATCAGTGGAATATTTTTTAGCTGGGCTAATTCGGTCAGAAATACGGAATAATCCAGATTTCCTTTTCCTGCAACAATTTCATCAAACTGAGGAGTAGAATTATCCTCACGAAGTGTAATATCTTTGGCATGGCAACTCCTGATATGGGGTCCCAGTTTCCTGAAACAATCACGGATCATTTCGCCATTCCGGTAATAAATCTGTGGACTGGTAATCAGATTCATTGGATCAAGATGAACGCCAAATTGTTTCCGGTCGATAGCTTTAATCAACTTCAGGTAAGAATCAGCCGAGTCTGGATAGCTCCATGGCATGGCTTCAAGCGTATAAAAGGTTTGACTTGGTTTTACCGCATCAATTATTTTTCGGGTAGTTTCCACGATCAGGTCGAAAGTGGCATCAGTTAGATTGTCTTTGTGCGGACCAGCCCAGTTTTTCGGGTTTCGCGAACCGCTAACATTGACGCAGCAATTGGCGCCAATCTGATCGGCCAGAGCCAGCGAATCAATACACTTTTGAATTGCTTTTTCTGCCTTTTCTTTGTCCGGATCAATCGGGTTGCTCCACGCTCCTACTTCAGCAATAACAATGTCGTTTTTTATAGCCGCATCTTTATACGCCTTTATCAATTCACGGGTAGTACCCAGCGAAACCGGACAATAGGCCGCCCGATAACCCAATTTTTTGAGCGCAACAACCCATTCTTCCGGAGAATCGTATTTATCGAATACCGGACCGCCGATACGGATTTTAGATTGGACAGTTGTGCTCGCTGCCAGACCTGAAGGCATGACTGATAATGCAGCTATTCCGGAAGCTGATAAGGTTATAAAGTTTCGTCGTATCATAATAATTTAATTTTCTTCCACAATCAAAACATCCCACGGGCTGATTTCAAGATTTGCTCCAGAAGAAACAGCTTTTCCTGAAGTTAACTCAGTTCCGGTTTTGTGCGGATAAACCAAGCTTGATTTCTGTGAAGTATAATTGTAGTAGTAATGTACCTTTTTGCCGGCATCGTTCACACCACTTTTGGTTATAAGTGGCCAGTGCAAGTCCTGATCTACAGTTTTGATTCCTGCCCGTTCCATTTCCTGAAGGATCAGTTTTTCCTGAATGAGATCCGAAACCCCGGTTCCTTCGTAAAGCAAAGTTCCTTTTCCGAAATTATTAATGGTGATTGCCGGATATTTCCCGAAGTATAGATGATCGTAATATGCCAATGGTTTGGCAGTTTCCGGAATCAGGTATTCACCCCAGTCGTAAACTTTGTTTGAGGCTTCGTCGACCTTGAATGGATTTTCTTTCAGGCTTAATTCTTTGAAATTGGTGAATTCCTGATAGTAAAAACCACAGGCTTTGCGTAGCGGTCCTGGGGCCAACATCGGGCGAACCATCGAATTTTCGTCGCAGAAACCGCTCTTGAACTGCATGATTACATGCCCGCCATTCTCCACATATTTGCTTATTTTATTCAGTAAATCATCGCTGGCAATGTACAATACCGGAATAATTACCAAATCATAATTTTCAAATTTTGCATTTTCAGGAAAGATAAAATCTACTCCAACATTGTTACGGAACAAAACTTTGTGAAACTGTCCAACCAATTCGTTGCGATAAATATTACCTGATCCTCCCCACATATCAATCTTCCCATTTTTGAAAGGCATCACATTCAAGGCTGCATTGGCATCGTGACTAAACAGAATCGCGACTTTGTTCGTAATTTTCAGGTTGACCAGTTTCTTGCCAAACTTTTGCAACTCGTGAGCCGTTTTCGAATATTCGGCATAGGCGCGATTGGGCTGCAGGTCGTGTGATAAAACACCTTTCCAGTACGTTTCCTGGCCGTAGTGAATCGAGTGCCAGTGCCAGTATTCGACCATGTTGGCGCCAGACCCCATGTGTGCAAAAACATTTTGACGTAGCTGACCATCATACGGCGGCAACTGTGATTTTGAATCCCAACCAATGGTTTGTGCGTTAGTTTCGGTAATCAGGTAATTTTTCATTTTCACTGAGCGGAAAAAGTCGCCGGCAAAGGCGATTTCGTCACCTGTTAGGTTATCCTGAGAACCGTGATACACGTTCACGGCCATCATATCCATTTTTTTAGCGCTTTCAATTTGGTCAATATCCTGAACTGATGGCATAAAACAATGCATGATAAACTGGTCCGGACGTTTATATTCGTTCACAATTTCGGATTGCCAGGTCAGGTAATCTGCAACTGATTTACGTTTAAAACGTTCCCACTCCAGTTTATACGCGGTATTGGTCACTCCATCTTTTACCGGGAATTCGTCCCAGTCGTTCATGGTCATCCCCCAATAATTGAGCCCCCACAATTTATTCAGGTTTTCGGTGGTGCCAAACTTTTTCTTCAGGTAATCGATAAAACTAATGTGAAAATCGTAGTTGTTTACGCCATACGAAGTGGTTTCATTATCGACCTGATAGCCAATAATGGCGGGATGTTTGGCGTAATGCTCCATTATTTTCCTGATCACCCGTTCCGAATAAAACAGGAAAGTAGGATTGGTAATGTCCATGTTCTGGCGTATTCCGTAGTATGCTTTGTTGCCTTTTTCATAATTAACCAACACTTCAGGATGTTTGTGCCATAACCACGCTGGCATCGAATAAGTTGGTGTGCCCAGAATTACTTTAATACCGTTGGCATGAAGTCCATCGATGATGCGGTCCATCCAGGCAAATTCAAATTCGCCTTCGCGTGGCTCGAACAAACTCCATGTCGATTCACCCACACGAACGACCGACATGCCCGATTCCTTCATCAGTTTCAGGTCTTCAGCAAGCCGGTCGGTTGGCATATATTCCTGGTAATAAGCAGCTCCATAAAGTACATTGTCCATCTTTGGAGTTTGCGCCGAAACAATTCCGGAAAAACTGAGGAGGATAAAAAAAATGAAGAGTTTTTTCATGTTCGTTAGTTTAAGTTAGTTCTTCGAAGTTCAAATATAACCATTAGACGTTAATTGTGTATCATACACTTATTGCAAAAAAAAATCTATATCTGATTTTGTATATGGAACAACCTCAACCAAACCAATGAAACAAAGAAATTTAATCTGTTCATCGGGGATTATTACCTGTCGGCGAGCCGCTCTACTGGATGGAAACCACTTCCCCTAAAAAAATGAAAACTGACCGGGAGAATGGAACATTTTGATCATGAAAAAATCGGAATTTATTCAACTGATGGATTACTACTGGAACTTATTTAATGATAATTTCCCATTAAATAATTCCTGCTTTTGTCTTACCTTTCGCTTTGCTTTCAAAAACCTAATTAACCTTTTATCTCCTTTATATGAAAAACCCATTTGTTCTACCAATCTTCCTTTTGGTCTTTACCATGTTTTCTTTTCCCTCTTTAAGCAAAGAAAAGGGATTTTCAATACCCATTGAAAAATATAACCTCAGTAACGGCCTGACCGTAGTTCTTCATGAAGATCATTCCGATCCGATTGCTTCCGTAGCAGTTTATTATCATGTAGGTTCAAGCCGCGAAACCAAAGGTAAAACCGGGTTTGCTCATCTTTTCGAACACATGATGTTCCAAAAGTCGGAGAATGTTGGTGAAGACCAGCTTTTCAAAAACATTCAGGGAGCAGGGGGCGACCTTAATGGCAGTACCAGCCAGGACAGAACCAACTATTACGAAGTTGTACCTAAGAATGCCCTTGAAATGGCTTTATGGCTCGAATCTGACCGAATGGGATATCTTGAAAATACCGTTACCAGAACAGCACTTGCCAACCAGCAAAATGTAGTTCAAAATGAAAAACGCCAGAGTGTTGATAATGCACCCTATGGGTTTAATTCCGGACTTATTTATAAAAATCTTTATCCAAAAGAACATCCCTACAGTTGGACCGTGATCGGAGAAATGGAAGACCTTACCAACGCTACCGTTGATGATGTAAAAGCTTTTCACCGAAAATTTTACTCCCCAAACAATGCTTTTCTTGTAATTTCAGGCGACATCAATAAGTCTGAGGTTAAGAAAATGGTAGAAAAATATTTTGGAGAAATTCCTTCAGGCGAAAAAATTGAGAACCGTCCACCCATGCCAATCACACTGCCTTCTACTGTCAGGCTTTATCACGAAGATAATTTTGCAAAAGCTCCGTTACTGACAATCGTATTTCCAACCATTGAACGATATTCCAAAGAGTCGTATGCCCTTAATTTTCTTGGAGAACTTTTAGCAGGAAGCAAAAAATCACCTCTTTATACTGTACTGGTTAAAGACAAAAAACTGACTTCACGGGTCATGGCCAGAAATGGTTCGCAAGAGCTTGCAGGTGCTTTTACAATTTCGATAAACGCTAATCCATGCGTTAATCTGACTGAGGTTGAAAAAGCCATTTTCGAAGGATTTACAAAATTTGAGAAAGACGGATTTTCAGAAGAAGATCTGATAAGAATCAAAGCTGGAAACGAAACTGGATTTTATAACAGGTTTTCAAGTGTTCAGGGAAAAGCTTTTACCCTTGCTGAATACGCCATGTTTACTGGCGATCCGGAATTTTACAAAAAAGATCTGGCAAACAATCAATCGGTAACGATGGCTGACATAAAGGCCGTATATGAAAAATATATTAAAGGAAAGAATTTTGTCGAAACCAGTTTCGTTCCAAAAGGAGAGACAAAGCTGATTGTAGAAGGGTCGGTAAATGCTGGTATCGTTGAGGAAGATGTTACAAAAGCAGCTGAAGTAAAAGCTGATGCAGCAGTCGAGGAAAAAATCATAAAAACACCAACCAAATTCGACCGGACTGTCATGCCTCCTCTTGGAACTGATCCTGAAGTTACCATTCCAAAACCATGGACTGTTTCACTTTCGAACGGGATGAAAATATGGGGAATCAGGCAGAATGAACTCCCTCTTATTCAGTATTCAATTGTAATTGGAGGTGGCCGCCTGCTTGATAAAGTTGAAAAAGCCGGCGTTGCAAATCTTGTTGCAACCATGATGAACGAGGGGACAAAAAGTAAAACTCCGGAAGAACTGGAAGATGCGATAGATATACTTGGCGCTTCAATCCGGGTATCTTCAGGGAATGAAAACATATCGATCGATGTCAGTACGCTGGCCAGAAATTTTGAAAAAACATTGGCACTTGTCGAAGAAATTCTTTTGGAACCCCGTTGGGATGAAGAACAATTTGCCCTGGCTAAAAGCCGTATCATTAACGGTATTAAACGCAATGCTGCCAGTCCCGATTATCTGGCATCCAGCACGCTCAACAAACTAATTTACTGTGACAATATTCTTGCCGTTGATGCTACAGGAACAGAAACTTCAGTAGCTGCAATTACGATGGAAGACCTTAAGGAATATTATAACAGGTATTTTTCGACATCCGTTTCCAACTTTTTGGTTGTAGGTGATGTTGATCAACAAAAAGTGGTAGCCGCTCTTGCAGAATTGAACAAGAAATGGCAGGCAAAAAAAGTAGAAGTACCTCTAATAAAAGTTCCGGGAGCTCCTGAAAAATCTCAAATCTATTTTGTTGATGTTCCCGGAGCAAAACAATCGGTTATTTCAATTGGCGCTCCTTCAATTCCAAGAACAAATCCTGATTTTTACCCTTCAACTGTGGCAAACTACAAACTTGGCGGGTCATTCAACGGTGTTTTCAATCTTATCCTGCGCGAAGAAAAGGGATTCACTTACGGAGCAAGGTCAAACTTTCAGGGTGGTAAAAATTTTGGGGCCTTCACCGCATCTTCAAAAGTTCGGACCAATTCAACATTGGAATCAGTAACTATCTTCAAAACAGAAATGGAGAAATACCGAACCAGCATTCCTCAGGAGTATGTGAATTTTACAAAATCATCACTCCTGAAAGGAAATGCACTTCGGTTCGAAACGTTGCGTGATTTGCTGGATATGCTGAATGAGATGTCTGCTTATAACCTTCCAGCAGACTATATTAAGCAGGAAGAGGCCTTTATTAAAGGCCTTACTGTTGACAAAGAACTGGAACTTGCCAGAAAATACATCAACCCGCAAAAAATGTATTATGTAGTGGTGGGCGATGCCAAAACTCAAATGAAATCACTCGAGGAAATTGGGTTTGGGAAACCGATATTGGTAAATCCTGGCAAATAAAACAGGCAATTTCATAACTAAAAGCCGTCCTTTCTTAACTGAAGCGACGGCTTTTTTTAAAATTGAAAGGTGAACGATTAACAAAAGCAGGAAGCCGGGATAGGTACTAAATAGATACCAGCCTCCGCAAATAATCACGAAAGCCGGTATCCGGATTTGAATTTTTATTTTTTCTCAATTTATAAGACAAATAGCCGTATCAACAACAACGATTTCCATCAGCGGATCATTAAAATAATCCAATATTATTCTTTGCAATTGCCATGTGCTTCCATTAATTCCCATGGATCCAGATTATAAACTACATGTATGATATATTGATGCCCCTGGTTCCCAATCAAGTTAAAATGCATGGCGTCATATCCTTCTGCCACATTAAATTTTTCAAGGAATCCGTGCATTACAAAAACTTCTCCAGATTCGCTAGAACAAGTAAAGTTATTCAAGGAATAATTACCATATAAAAACTGTCCGGCTTTATAATGATCTCTCGCTTTTAGGGTAAAATTACTTACACTTACCTGATCAATTAATTGACCATCACAAATGATGTCAATTGTTGCTGTACCATCAACAGAATAATCATATACAAGAGTTCTGTTTCCTTCAGATTTACTGTTTTGCGCTGAAATCTGGTTCAAACCAAGGCTCAATAAAACGAACACAAGAAAAAAAGCTTTTGTTTTCATAATTCGTTAATTTAAAGGTGAATAAATTTTGATTTATGAATAAAGTTAAGACAGTATAAATGACAAAGTTTTGCTGTGCGTCCCAATTTTTTTACTTTTCACAAAATCTTTGTGGAAAACTACGATCTGAATTCCTTTGGGCTTTTGCCATAGTGGTGGGTGAATTCGCGACTAAAATAGGAAAGGTTTTTAAACCCGGCGGCAAAAGCCACTTCAGTAACATTCATTGTAGTAGAAGAAAGGAGTATTTTCGCTTGGTTCAGGCGCAAGGATTTGAAGTATTCGGCAATGGTTCTATGGCTTACCGACTTAAATAATCGGTAAAGCTGAGTGTGGCTGACCGAGAGTTCACAGCATAGCTGGGAAATTCCATACTCATCGTCATCGAGCTTGGCTTCCAGAATCAGTTTGATTTTAGACATAAATTCATCTCCAGTTCTGAAATCAGGCTTGGATTTGATTGGAAAGATATCGGGAGAAGTATAATTCTCGTGATTTTTTATTTTATCAACAAGGTTTAGCAAAACACTATCCACCTCCTTTCATTATGAAAGCTCTGACAAATAATTACTTCGTTCACTTCAATCATCTGAGTGTAGGATTGCATCATAGAAATGAACTGTAAAGGCATATTAAAGCTATGAAATACTTTTCACATAATCACCAGATATTCAGCTTGTATGCAACCGAAAATTACAAATCAACCCACTTCTGTAATTCAATTCCCCGTTTTGTTGACCACTGATCGAGAACACTGTGCGATTCTGCGAAAACCAGCAAATATCCGCCACCACCCGAACCCAGTAGTTTTATATATACTTTGTTGCAATGCGCGAAAGAAATTATTCGACGAAAATTAACCGGAATCATCCGGTGAAAATGGTACAGTTGAAACCGGACCAATTGATCCAAATGCCGAAAAAAAGTTTCCTTGTCACCACCGAGTAAAGCCTCGATGCAACCGTTATTGGCCGGCATAAATTTTTCCCTGAAAGCCTGTGCAAACTCTGGCAAATTAAAAAGATCGATAAAATGCTGAACCAATGGCCCGGTTGCCCCGGTAGTGTGGGTATCAATTAAAGCCACAGCAATGTCCGTTTGTTTGAGGTCAAACTCTACAGGTACAATTTGCTTTGCCGAGTCGATTAAAATTGGCTTATTCAGGTACGAAATCAGCGGGTCGAGGCCCGAACTCCGCCCATGGAAAAAGCCTTCCAACACAGCAAAATTGGCTTTCAGAATTTCTGGAGAAAGATTATTTCCAAGATTGGAAGGAAAGTCATACTTACCAAAAAGTGCAGCCACCAGTGCCCCTGAACTGCCCAGTCCATATTGCTGCGGAATATTGGAATTAAAGAAAAGTCCCCGTTCAAGATCATTTTTAAGTCTCTCCAGATCGAACGAAAAATGGAGCGTTTGAGTTGAACCATTCGATTCGAGATACTCATAAAACTTCCTGATTTCAGCAGTACTTTCCAAATGAGAGCGATCCGTATCAAAATCCAGAAACCCTGAAAACTTTGGAAACGGAATGGACAATGCCATCGCATCATACATCAGTCCGTATTCTCCAAATAGAAGGAGTTTCGAGTTAAAATGAGTCCCAAATTCCATATTTCAAATTCCAAGTAGTCTTAATATCACAATATCAGTCCTTCAATAATTCAATCCTTCAATTTTTCCGGTCCACTGCCAATCCGATCATCAATCCATTTTCCGTTTTCGCAGAAAGCCAGCAACTCGCCTTCAATAAAAGTTTTCACATCCAGTTCATTCTCCTGAAAATAAAGCATATGAATGTTTGGTCCGGCATCGATGCTAAAACAAACCGGTACCTGCGACTTTTCACGAAAACGCCTAATCCGGCTGATCAGTTCCAGACTGTTCGGTTTCAATAGAATAAACGAAGGACTCGAAGTCATCATCATCGCATGTAAACTCAGCGCTTCACTTTCAACAACTGCAATAAATTTTTTCTGATCGCCGGTAAGTAAGGCGAGGTAAAGTTCATTGATGTTTTCGTGCGCCTGCGCGATGCGTGAACGCTGATAGTGATGCTCATCCATCAGTCGATGACCAAGCGAACTGGAAACTTCCTTCGTTCCCGAATCAACCATCAGAATAGCATCCCGAAGGCCTGAAAATACCGGATGAACTCCGTCTGAAAGCGGTATCGCATGTTCATCACTGCACGATTCAAATAACTGCGTTTGTCCCCAAATTGAAAAGCCTGGATATAATGATCTGCAGGCGCTTCCACTTCCCATACGTGCCAGTTCAGAGGCCTTTTGCCAGAATTCAGAACTATCCGTTTCCTTTCCTGAATGAACAAAATCCAACTCGGTTAAGCACAAAGCCATTGCTCCAAACGACGAAGCCGACGAAGCAATTCCGGCCGAATGCGGAAAACTATTGTGACTAAAAATCCGAAAATTGTACTTGCTTACCCAGGGAAACTGACCGGAAACATGATTGAGGTATTTCTCAATGCGGTCGCCAAACGGACTCACAACTCCTTCAAAATAATACTCCACCTTTTGGTCACCATCTTTATGTAATTCCACAGATGTTTCGGTAAAGGCATTTTGAAGTACAAAACTCAACGACGGGTTCATGGGTTTCTGGAAATCGCGCTTGCCCCAATATTTCACCAAAGCAATGTTTGACGGGCATTTCCATTTGCTCCAATGGGTATTTTTTGCAGTTCCGGTCATCGTTTCAAAATCATATCGTCCCATTTAAACACCGTCATCAATCCTTTGTTTTCAAAATATTTCCTGACATGATCAATAGACATTTTATTCGTCGATACCAGGAAAAAATCGCCACCCCATGCGCCCAGCGATTTGACTTCGCCTTTGAAGTCTCCAAAATATTCCGGTTTTACCGATATCCTTCCAATCACTTTACTGATAAGCTGTTCGTGCAGTCGAATTAACAGATTAAATTCATCCTGATCACGACAACCCGAAAATTCATCAGTCAATAACGAAACCTCATCAATAAGTTGATCAGAAACCTGTTTTTCTTTTAAAAAAGTACTGACTTCAGTCGCTGTCCTTTTCTTTCTGCCCGAATAAACCAGAAACAATTGATCGGAAAACGGATAATCTAAAGCAACGGGTAAAACAGGCTTATTTTTGATGTAGAAAATTGGTCCGTCGGCGGTAGCGCAGGCAATATCGAAACCTGAGCCATTAAAGACCAGCTCATTCAGTTTAAACGGATCAGCTCCTGCCCATTGCGCAAGCAAACTAATCAAAGTACTGCTACTTCCCAAACCCCACTCAGGATTGGATTCCAAAGTAGTTTCGAATTTCATTCCGGCTTGCAGCGCAAATTCAGGATTCAAGCTTTTAATGGTTTTAAATATCTGACTTAACGCCTCAGATTTTTCGGGATGGCTTGTATTTCGCACAGAAAAATCTTCAGGATTCAACTCACATGAGAACCAAACCTGGTTCTTATAAAAAGCCTGCCAATGCAGCGTATCCGATGTGTTTGTATTGGAAACAACCATTTGCTGCCCTACATTCAACGGCACAGCTATTGCTTTAGCTCCGTGAAGAACCAAATATTCCCCGGTTAAAAGCAGTTTGCCGTTGGCGCGATATGTTGTGGATAAAAACAATAGATATGCAATGTTTATCTGTATAATTCCTTAATACCGAAGGTGTTCTATTTTCATAACCTTAGGTCGTTGACCTAAGGACATTGAACAGTCATCATAAACTGCCTGAAAGGCAGGACAAAATCAATCTTTCAGAAAATATCGTTCATCAATATCAATACCGTTTTCAACCAAAAACTTTCGATATTCTTCTTCAAAACTTATCTCTTTATGATGCTCTTTTTGGTTTTTAATATAATCGATTATTAATTGCTTTTCGTTAAAATTATAAGTAAACCCAGCAAAACTGACCGCCCACCCATCAAAATCGGGAAAGTTCGGATTGGTCGACAACCATTTACTAGAATACTCTTTAATCTCTTTCATAAAATCAGATACTGCAAAAGTTGGATGGATATCAACTAATAAATGAACGTGGTTACGAATACCACCAATACGGTACAGTTTACTCTTTTTGTTGTTGATAATACCCATGATATATGCATACAATTCATTTTCATGCTGTTCCGGAATTGTATTTTTTACTATTCTTAGTTCTAAAAACTATGTGATATAAAAGTCGCGTGTAACTCATTCTTATATTCTTGTCCTGCCTTTCAGGCAGGTGGCATTTCTTGCATGTTTTCCGCAGGTCGTGAACCATGCGGTTATGAAAATATTGACTTTTCAAGTCAATAAAATATTTAGGTTTTTGCTTTGATAATCAAACATTATTTTTCTTCCAATACTCTTCCACTGCTGAAAACGACACGGTTTTATCCTGAAAATAAACTTGTATTTCCGCGCGGTGTTCTTCCGGAATTTGCAACTGGTTCATGATGTTGCTTAGATGCATTTTCATGTGTCCCTGCTGAATCCCGACAGAAACCAAAGCCTTGACTGCTGCAAAGTTTGAAGCCAGCCCGGCAACAGCCAGGTACATCATTAGTTCTTTTGCTGAAGGAGCGTCTAAAATTTGCATCGCCAGTTTAGCCAACGGGTGAACAGCCGTAACACCGCCAACCACACCAACCGCCAAAGCGAGTTCAATGCTAAACTGAAATTTCCCATCCTGAATCTGAACATCAGTTAACCCGGAATAGTGACCATTGCGGGCAGCAAAAGCATGTCCGCAAGCTTCAATCGCCCGAAAATCGTTTCCGGTTGCTACGGCCAGCGCATCAATACCATTGAAAATGCCCTTGTTATGCGTTACAGCGCGCGAAACATCAGTCTGCGAAATGCGAATTGCCTGCTCCAGCTTTTGGGCAAACTGTAAACATTCTGCCTCTGATTTTCCATCCAGAAGATCATTAACCCGACATTCTACCCAGGCACGAACACGACTTTCCGGAGTATAGTTGGATAAAATAGCCATGATGATTTCGCATTCGCGCTGACTTATCGAAACTTTTTCGCTGGTCAGGAAATATTCCTGAAGGCTTTTCCCGAATTGTTCCAGGCACGAATTGATAAAGTTAGCACCCATGGCATCGCAGGTCTCAAAACCAGCATCCAACTGATAATAGTTGGGTAAAATATGCGGCAGTGATTTCATTTCAAGGTGAGTAATTCCACCGCCACGATCTTGCATTTTTTTTATTAGAAAAGCACTTTCAGCCAGCAACTTTGATCGAATTTCAGGGAAAAGCGATTGTAAGTATTCCCGATTTCCGTTCCAACAAAAATGAACCTGTCCTTTTTTTTCGGTACCCAAAACTTCGGCATGAAAACCGCCATGACGCGCCCAAAAACCTGCAGCATTGCCCAAAGCGGCAACCACCGAACTTTCTTCAGAAACTAAGGGGAAAAACAAATTTTTACCGTTCACCACAAAGTTAGGAGCTATAGAAAAAGGAAAAGGGAAACAGGAAATTGGGTTTTCGCTCAGATCATCAATGATCTTTTGTGTGGATTTGTCGCTGACGTCACAGGAACTCAGCCGTTCGGCCAAATCCGCATCAAAGCCGTATTTCTGAATCAACGAGTCGATTCGCTGTTGTTTGGTATATTTCGAAAACCCTTGTATAATGGAATCATCCATGATAATCGGGATTAATTTTCAAATATGCTTTTGCCAGACTCAGCGTCTGAATCTGATTTTCGAGGAATCCAGCCAGTGATTCGTAGCTTTCCGATGCGTGTTTCAATACGGCCGAGGCTATGCCAAACACTGCCGGAAGTTGGCTTTTGGACGTCAGGTAATAGCCATCCAATGCATTTTGAATGCCTCCGGAAATGATGAGTTGCCGGCAAACCGGATTTGGATTTTCCTTCAGGATTTCATTAACTGAATTCACCATTTGGCTGGCCGATTGCCCAACAAATGCAAATGGCAAACTGGCTTCGAATTTTTGCTGATCGCCGCGCAGCATTTCCAGTTTCGAAAAATTAGTACCTCCATATGCGCCAAACTCTATGGCATCGATAGGAAGAGCAAGTAATTGACGCAAACTTTCGGGACCAAACCCCTGCCCGACTTCTTTTACTATCACTTTTAGCGAAACCTGATCCAACAAGTGCTGAATCGTTTGCAAAGGCGATTGTTTCAATCGGTTTCCTTCGGGCTGAAACCACTCCTGCAAAGGATTGACATGAACAATCAATCCGTCGGCACGCAATTCGCCAACCAAATCAATAATGGCCTGAATATTTTTTGATACGAGTAATTCTTCAACCTGAGCAATTCCCAGATTCGCCCAAAATGGTTGCTCACCAATTTCATCGCGAAAGTTAAAATCATCCCAATGGGTTTTGTCGAACAAAATTTTGCGACACGACCCCAATCCCATTCCCAACCCAAATTCGCGGCAGGCGCGGGCAATATTTCTGTTGATCGTTTGGGCCACTCCGGTTCCACCAGTCATGCTCGAAACCCAAATAGGTGTACGCATCGTTTTGTCCAGAAACTGGATACTCAAATCCGGGTTTTCAGGATGAGCTGCCAGCAAAGGTTCATAGTTGAAACGAAGATCCTGTTCCGACAGTTTGGTCTGTGAATCAAGTGCGAGATTAATATGTTCGAGTTTGCGGTCTGTATTCATTGCGAAATTTTTCAACACGAAGGCACTAAGTCACAAAGAATTATTCATATAATTTGTGTCTTCGTGTCTTTGTGTTTAATTCTTCTGGGAAATTACACTTTTTTTCTGATGATTACCTCTCAAGGTTACACTTCGTTTCACCCTGTACTAATACAAATTGTCCCTTCAGGACTAAAAAAGGGGCAAAGCCCCACAATGTATCAGCATAGGACGAAATGCAATGGAGTCCTATGAATACCAAAAGAGTTTATTCCTTTAATATATTCCTTGAGATAACCATCCGAAGAATCTCGGAAGTTCCTTCACCGATTTGCAGCAATCGCTGATCGCGGTAAAACCGCTCGATGGGCCATTCGCGGTTTTTGAACAACCCGGCGCCACCCAGAATCTGGACCGCTTCGTCGGCCACTTCGCGGGCAATCTCGGCACAATACAATTTAGCCATAGCGGCCTGTTGTGCAAAAGGAAGACTGTTGTCCTTCAGCCAACAAGCATTATATAAAGTGTTCCGGGCATTTTCAATTTTGAGCGCCATATCGGCAAGTTTAAATGCAATTACCTGAAATTCACTCAATGATTTACCAAATTGCTTACGTTGTTTTGCATAAGCTTTGGCCATTTCGTAAGCGCCTTGCGCCAAACCAAGACCGATAGCAGCAATCGACAAACGACCGGAATCCAGCGTTTTCAGCATAATTTTAAAGCCATAGCCACGATCACCCAACTGATTTTCGAGAGGAACACGACAATTGTTGAAATAAAGCATGCCATTATCGGCAGCCCGCCAGACCAACTTGCCTTTCATGGTTTCGCGAATAAAACCTTTGCGCTGCTTTTCAATCAGGATAGCGGTAAATTCTTTGCGGCCATTGTTTTCTCCGGTAAGCGCCAAGGTGGTCATTCCAGCCGAAATCTCAGATGTTCCGTTTGTGATGTATTTTTTTGAACCGTTCACCAGAAACTCATTTCCAACAATTTGGGCTGTAGTTTCAACTCCCTGCGCATCCGATCCTGCATTTTCCTCTGTTAGGCCAAAAGCCCATAGTTTTTCACCAGTACAAAATGCCGGAAGGAATGTTTCTTTTTGTTTTTGGGTTCCAAATTCAACAATCGGCCCAACGCCAAGTGAGTTGTGTGCAGCAAGAGTTGCCGCCATTGAACTGTCAACCCGAGCCATCTCTTCAATGGCTATGACATACGAAAGGTAATCGCTGCCCAATCCACCAAACTCCACAGGAGCAGTCATTCCCAACACTCCAATTTTACCCATTTCGCGAACAAGCTCCACCGGAAAAATTTCTTTCTCATCAAAATCATCGATCACAGGTTTGATGATTGCCTCAGCAAACTGCCTGACTTTCGCCCTGATCTGGTGATGTTTTTCTTGTAACAATGCGTTCATATATTAAGCTCCAAATTCCAAGTTTAAAGTTCCAAGTTTGGTTTTGCCATCAGCCAGAGACTAATTGCCAGCCACACTTTTACTGAGAACTGATTACTGCAACTGCAAACTAATTTCTTCCAACTCCAATAGTAACTGTTTTTCAATCACTGAATTCCCTTCTTTTACATGAGTTTTTTTCACTCGTGCATCAACCGGACAAAGCACATGAATTTCGGTCTTCATCGACTCCAGCGTCAGCAAAATTTGTCCGGTATAGACCTCATCGCCTTCGCTTATATTTAATTTCAATACCTTCCCAAACAAATCGGCGCAAATAAGGTTCTGAAAAACCTTTTCTTCATGCTCTTTTTTACGTTTCGGCAAAATCTGATTCTTCATCAAATTACTTCGCAATGCAAAAGAAAATCCTGCGGAAATGATCTGCGTCTGCTTCTCACCTTCCTGACAATAAAATGATTCAGGTTGCTGATTAATAATTAGTTTAAGTTTATTTTCGTTCAATTCAATCACCTTTGCCTCATATTCCTCCTGATTAATCCTGAAAATCTGACGATCAGAATTAAATTTGAGGCTACATGCGTATTTTTCGTCCCCGACAAAAACCTCAATAAAAGCCATCATACGCCAGAACCCAATCCGATTCCAAACCGAATTACCAGAGTTTTTTTGTTGCTGAAGGTGATAAATAAGGTAAGCAATAGCCAGTTTGTGCTGGTTCAAACGATGCTTTTTATCCTGAATTTGGACGTTAATCGAATTCAGATTTTCATCGACATAACGAGTATAAATCTTGTTCTCCTGAACAACTTCACTTTCAATCAATCCGGATAAAAACAACTGGTTGGTGTGAACCCCAGAAATGCCGGTTTGTGACAAAATCTGCTGCATTTGTCTGATTGCTTTTGAGCGGGTTTCGCCCCAAACAATGAATTTGGCCATCAGCGAATCGTAATTCGGAGAAATAAAATTTCCCTCATATACAGATGTTTCAACACGCAAATGCTCTGCATCCGAAACTCTCCAAAGCGAAAGTTTTCCGGCAGAAGGTTTAAAGTTATTCTCCGCATCTTCTGCACAAAGCCGAACCTCGATGGCATGACCCGAAATCCGGATATCCTCCTGCCTCATCGGCAACGGATTTCCGGCAGCAACCAAAAATTGCAACGACACCAAATCCGAATTGGTTATCAACTCGGTCACCGGATGCTCCACCTGAATGCGGGTATTCATCTCCAAAAAATAGAAATGTCCGTTTTCATCAAGCAAAAACTCGATGGTTCCGGCATTGCGGTAATTCATCGACCGGGCAATTTCGATGGCAGCTGAAATCAATTCTGACCTTAATTTTTCATCAACCGAAGGCGATGGCGCCTCTTCCATAATCTTCTGAAAACGTCGCTGCACCGAACATTCGCGCTCAAAAAAGTGCAATACATTCCCGTGGTGATCGGCCATCAACTGCACTTCGATATGCCGTGCGCGAGGCAAATATTTTTCGACAAATAACTCTCCATTTCCAAAATAGTCAAATGCCTGACGTTCGGACTTTTCTAATGCTGGAATTAACTCTTCCTCGGATTGGCAAATAATCATTCCTTTGCCACCACCACCTCCTGAAGCTTTCACCATAACCGGAAATTCCATTTCAGGAGTATGTTTCAGAATTTCTTCGGTCGTTCCCCTGAATGATTTTAATGTCGGAATTCCAAGCGTTTTGACAAAAGCCAACGCGCTATTCTTTTCGCCCATTAGCCGGATATTTTCAGGAGTCGGGCCAATAAAAACCAGTCCGGCATCCGCCACTTTTTGAGCAAACCCGGCATTCTCAGATAAAAATCCATAGCCCGGATGAATGGCTTCAACCTTTAGTTCCAGTGCAATCTGAATGATCTTATCTTGGTTCAAGTAAGTTTCAATTAAGGTATTCCCTGGAAGTAAAACAGCATCATCAGCCAACGATACGTGAAGCGAATCAGTATCATCGGCCGCATAAATTGCGACAGAGCGAACACTGTTCTTCTTCGCTGCCCGAATAATCCGAACTGCAATTTCGCCCCGATTGGCTATGAGTATTTTATGAAAATATTTCAAGTTTAAAGTTTCAAGTTCAACGTCTAAAGTTCAAGCACCGTTTTCTACTGAAAACTGATTACTGCGACTGCCTACTTCTTCCATTCCGGTTTCCGTTTTTCCAAAAAGGCATGAATTCCTTCCTGCCCGTCAGCAGACAAAAGCGCTTTTGCCAAAATAGTGGAAGTAGCGGTGGTATCGGTAACATCAATACTTCCGGACACCATCTCATTAATCAACTGTTTAGCTTTTTTTATTGCTGATGGCGATGCTGTTTTGAATGAAGCCATTAACGTTGCCAATTCATTTTCAAGTTGTCCTTCGTTGTAAATTTCATCAATCAGACCCATCCGATGGGCTTCATTAACTACAAAGAGATTTCCTGTTAAAATCCATTTTCGAAGATTCTGAACCGATAGCCGCTTCGCTACAAACGGTAGAATTGTTGCAGGCAAGAGTCCCAATTTTACTTCGCTGAACATGAAGCGGGTATTTGCCTCAGCTAAAACAAAGTCGCAAGCTGCCATCAGTCCGATACCGCCGCCAAACACATTGCCTCGAACCGCCGCAATAGTAATTTGAGGTAATTGAAACAACCTGAGCAACAAGTCTGCCAAATGCTTGTACTGCGCGATGCTTTGCTCTTTTGTGAGTTCCTCCGAACTGTAAAACCAATTCAGATCGGCACCAGCACAAAAGGAGCGCCCATTTCCGGAGAGAACCACAAATAGAATCTCATTCATTTCTGAAACCTCTTTCAACACTGAATCCAATTCGGCAATCAACTCCAGAATAAGGGCATTGTGCCGTTCAGGGCGGTTCAGGTTTATCCGCACAACCGGACTTTCAATTTGAATTTCAATGAGGCCTCCCCCCAACCCCCTCCGAAAGAGGGGGCTTAAAGAGTCCGTATTCGTATATTCTTTCTTTTTCATTTCATTTCGATTAATAAAACCAAATTCACACAATCATTGTGATCCGAGGCTTTCCCCCTCCGGGGGAACGGGAAGGGGGCTGCATTTTACATCCTAAATATCCCATATCCCGGTTCTCCAAACGGACGATTAAGTGAAACCGATATAGCCATGGCTAAAATTTTTCGGGTGTCAGCAGGATCAATGATACCATCATCCCACAAACGTGATGAGCTGTAATAAGCCGAACTCTCTTCAGTAAATTGTTCCAACAGCGAATCATTCGAATCGTTACTGCCAATGCTTTTTAAAACTCCGGAAGCCTGCTCTCCGCCCATCACCGAAATGCGCGCATGTGGCCACATAAACAGAAAATGCGGGTCGAATGCGCGACCTGCCATGGCGTAATTTCCGGCGCCAAACGAACCGCCAATCACCACCGTAAACTTTGGAACGGCGGCATTGGCAACGGCATTAATGAGCTTTGCACCATCACGGGCAATGCCCTGATGTTCGTATTTTTTGCCAACAATAAAGCCGGTAATATTCTGCAAAAACAGTAGCGGAATTTTTCGTTGCACACACAACTGTATAAAATGAGCGCCTTTCAGTGAACTTTCTGAAGTCAGGAAACTGTTATTGGCGATAATGCCGATGGGAAAACCCCAAATTCGGGCAAAACCTGTCACCAGTGTCTTTCCATAGTTGGCTTTGAATTCCTGGAACTCACTTCCATCGACCAACCGATTAATAATTGCATGAGCATTGATTGGTTTTTTCAGGTCTATTGGTAGCAAACCGTACAATTCTTCCGAAGAATAATTTGGTTCTTTTGCAGGTTGCACATCTATTTTTTGTTTCTCCGGAATGGGTAATCCAGCCACAATCTCGCGGCAAATCCGGAGTGCATCCACATCGTCTTCAGCAATATGATCTGCCACTCCAGAAACCGAGGTGTGAACTTCGGCGCCTCCTAAATCTTCAGGAGTAACTTCTTCGCCGGTGGCAGCCAATACCAATGGTGGCCCACCAATAAAAATGGTTCCCTGGTTGCGCACCATGATGGTTTCATCGCTCATGGCCGGAACGTAAGCTCCACCAGCAGTGCAGGAGCCCATCACCACCGAAATCTGAGGAATACCTTCAGCCGACATACGTGCCTGATTGTAAAATACCCGACCAAAGTCAAAACGGTCGGGAAAAACATTGGCCTGTTCCGGAAGGTAAATCCCTCCTGAGTCAACCAAATAAATGCAGATCAGCTTATTTTGACGGGCAATTTCCTGCGCCCGAACATGCTTTTTAATCGTTTCGCGGATATACGTTCCACCTTTCACCGTGGCGTCGTTGGCAATAATCAGGCACTCGCGCCCTTGGACCACACCAATCCCGGTAATGATTCCGGCTGAAGGAAAAACATTGTCGTATTGATTGTATGCGGCAAATGAAGAAAGTTCAAGGAATGGCGTATTTTGATCGACCAATAAATTTATCCGTTCACGGGCAAGCAGTTTTTCTCTTGAACGGTGTTTCTCAACCGCAACCCCGCCTCCATGAGAACTGACTAAAGCCAGCTTTTCGCGGAAACTTTTAAGAATACCTGAGTAATTCATGAAGTTTTCCTGAAATTCAGGAGAAGAAGTTCTTATATCACTTTGTTTAATTTTTGTAGTCATTTGATTAAACAGAATTGTTTCAATCCATAGACAAAAAAACTAATCTTTTAGTTCACCAAATAAGTACATATTTTCACCTACGCCCCTGATTTCAGTTAGATTAATCGAGTAGACCGAGTTTTTTTGTACCCCAAATGCCTTAAAACGAACGGGAATATAATGTTGTCCGTAACCGTTGGCAACACCCTGTGTGATCTTCTCGACCAAAACTTCCTGTGTTTTGCCGATGAACGATGTCAGAAACTGCTTTTTATTTTCTTCCGAAAGCTCTCTAACCTTCAATGACCGTTCATTCTTGACTTTCTCTGGAACATGATTCTCCAACCGTTCGGCCCGTGTACCTTTCCTTACAGAATATTTAAAGGTATGTACATGACTGAAATTAAACTCCCTGACAGCATCAATCGTTTGCTGGAATTCACTTTCTGTTTCGCCCGGGAAGCCAACAATGATGTCGGTAGTGAAATTGAAATCGGGATACACCGTCCGGAACTGGTGGATTGTTTTTCGGAATTGCTCCACATCGTACATGCGGCGCATCCTCAACAATGTTTTCTCTGATCCGCTTTGCAGGCACAAATGCAAATGTGGCATCAGTTTGGGATGCTTGAACATGTCAACAAACCGATCGCCAAAACCATCGGGTTCAAGCGACGAAATTCGCACCCGAAAATCGCCCGGAACTGCCAGAATCTTGGCCAACAAATCTTCAAAACGGGCTTCTCCATCTTCGTACCGGCCAATGTTTACGCCGGTAATCACGATTTCCTTAAATCCGTTTTCGATAGTTTTTCTGACACTCTCCAATACTTCAGCAACAGGCCGGGAAACTGCCCGACCGCGAACCATTGGAATAATACAAAAAGTGCAAAAATTATCGCAGCCATCCTGAATTTTAACGGCGCTACGGGTATGCAGACTTTTCTGAACGGGTTCGTAGCGAAAAACGTCTTGTGGTAATTGATTGGGATGAAGGATTTCTCCGGAGAAATGAGCATCGACCAAAGCCAGAACGGAACTCTTCCGGTTATTTTCGACAACGAAGGTGATGTTATCCTGACTTTCGAGTTTTTCCTTAAAATTATTGGCCATGCAGCCGGTCACCACCACCACTGCATTTTTATTTTTGCGGGCAGCCTGACTGATCACCGTTCTTGATTTCTGATCGCTCTGGTTGGTCACCGTACAGGTGTTTACCACCACTACGTCAGGCGATCCGTCAAAATCGACCAATTGGTATCCGGCATTATCGAAATCAGTCACCAAAGCGTCCGTTTCGTACTGGTTCAGGCGACAGCCAAGAGTTTTAAAGGCGACTTTTTTTATGTTGTTTGGATTCACTTTTCTGTTTTCAGGATTTACATTGCGGCGTATTCAGCATTTACATTTCACATCTGATTGCTGGTTGCGCCTTGTTTTGTGTTATTTTTTTTCCCCGGCTTGAAAGCCGGGGCTACAAATATGACGCTCCTATGGAGCTTACGATGCGATATCGCTTAAACTTGGAACTTGAAATTTTGAACTTGAAACTAATTCCCCGCTCATTGAGAAATCGGCAGCCGAAGTGATTTTCACATTAACGATTTGACCCATCAGCGAATTGTCTAGCCGGTCAAGTCTGACAATTAATTTTCCCTCAGTAAGTCCGGTTGAAAATCCGGTTTTGCGATCGGTTCCGTTAACCAAAACGCGGAAGGTTTTTCCAATCATCGTTTCATTATATTCCCTTGAATGACCTTTCAATACTTCGGAAAGTCGGTGCAAACGGTCTTTTTTATCTTCGGTGGAGACTTCGTTTTCCCAACGGTAACTGGCCGCTCCCGGACGAGGCGAATACATGGCAATATAGGCCATATTAAACCTGAATTCGTTCATTGCTGCCACTGTATTCTGAAATTCGGGTTCTCCTTCGCTAGAAAAACCAACTATGATATCGGTAAATAAAGTTGCATTTGGAATCAGTTCGCGAATGTCGGCCACAATCCGGCGGTATTTGTCCATCGAGTGGCGACGGTTCATTTTGATCAGCACATGCTCGTCACCGCTCTGCATCGGCAGGTGAACCTGCTTTGCCAGACAGTGATAATTGGCGATCACTTCAATTACATCGCGGTTCATATCCTGTGGATGAGGCGAGGTGAAATATACCCAAAATTCTTCGCCGGAAGCTTTCCCGAATTCGCCAATCTGCCGGAGTAATTCGGAAAAATTAATTTCCTCTCCGTTCTTGTCGAGCCCATATGAATTTACATTTTGTCCTAAAAGAGTGATTGATTTATAGCCCTGACTCACCAATTGACGAACCTCTTCAATAATTTCATCTGAAGGACGGGAAACTTCGCGTCCGCGTGTATAAGGAACGGCGCAGAAGGTGCAGAATTTATCACAACCATTCTGAATTGGAACAAATGCTTCGTAAGTCGACTGATATTTGGGTTTGATGTGCCACATTTCAGCAATGTGCTCATTTTTTGGCATCACTGGTTGAGGAGTTTTTAGTCCAGCTGGCGTTACCACACCATATTCGCGAATCATTTCGGGCAATTGCGCCAATTCGCTCATCTGAAAAATGAGGTCAAACGATTTCAGGAATTTTTCTTTATCGGCAGGTAAAATACACCCTGAAACAAAAGTGATCAGGTTTCGTTTGTTTTTCCATTTATTCCATTGAGCAATTTTGTTGTAAACCTTATCAATGGGTTTTTGACGTACCGAACAGGCCAGCATCCCCAACAGATTTGCTTCATCCTCCTTTTCAGTGCGAACGTAACCCATCCCTTCAAGCACAGCGCTAACCCGTTCGCTGTCGGAAAGGTTCATTTGGCAACCCAATGTAATCAGGTGATACTTCATATTTAAATAATGATTTTGTTTCGAATGGCCAGTCGCTAGCATCTAGCTGCCAGCTGCTGGCTAAAAATAAACCTCGCAGTGGATTTGATCACGCTCAAAACCCATCTCCTTCAAAATTTCCAGTGCATCAAAAATCATGTCACTGTTTCCGCAAAGAAAAAATTGCGTTTCGGCTGCAAATGTACAATTTTTCAAATACCCCGTTAAACGTCCCTGATAAGTTCCTTTGGGGTCTCGGCTTGAGCAAAGTATATAACGGTCGCCGGGATATTCATTCCTGTCGTACGCTTCGGTTGAATAGCGAACACCATGTATGAGCGTATAATCAATTTCAGGATAAGTATGCACCATACTTCGGAAGGGCGCAATACCTGTACCACTGGCAATAAATACGAACTTTCCGGTTTCGGCAGTTTTAGAGTCTATCCCAAAATTCCCGAAAGGTCCGTGAATTTCAACCAGATCACCAACTTTCAACTTTCGAAGTTTGGGAGTGAAATAACCATTTTTAACCTCTTTAACCAACACTTCCAGGTGATCGTCTTTAATTCCGCTGTAAATCGAGTATTCTCTGCTCTGATAATCGCCGTAAATGCCCAACGAAATGTGCTGACCGGCTTTGAAAGTAAAGCGTGCTTTTGGTAGTATCAGCGAAAAGGTTTCCGCTGTAAGCTGTCTGATCTCTTCAACTTTGTAAAAACTCTCGTCGATCTTTATATCGTACTTAATTAGACTCATCATGGCTTCAGAAATTTTGGACTGCAAAACTAATCATTAATTTAATATTCAGACACAACTGTCTTTTATTTTAACACTTTAGTAAAGAAACCCTTGTCAACAGGTTTTGTTTGATTTTTTTAACAAAAAATAAAGAAAAAAGGCAAAAATTATGACAAAACCAGACAATTTACTCGTGCTGTTTCCGTAATTTTGAATGAAAGCCAAAAACAGGAACATGAAGACAATCATTATTTACACCTCATCAAACGGTTGTACCGAGAGGGCCGTGCGCGAGTTATCGCAAAAACTATCCGGAGAAGTTGAAACCGTTGACCTGATGCATCATCACTCGCCGCCGCTGGAAGAATATGATCGCATTATTATCGGCGGATCAATTCACAGCGGAAAAATTCAACAACGAATCAACTATTTTTGCCTGACACACATGCACGTCTTCCGGACAAAAGAGATCGGTTTGTTCATTTGCTGTTCGCACGAACCCGAAATTGCACGTGGAGCCATCGAAAATGCGTTCCCTGAAGAACTGCACCAAATGGCCAAAACAGAAGCAATTTTCAGTGGAAAAATCAATCTGGACGAGATGAATATCGTGAAAAGGATCCTAGTCAAAAGAGTTGCATTGGTGCGTGAGCATGTATCCAATCTGGATTCTGAAATCATCGACCGGTTTGCTGTTCGGATGGAGAAAACCTACCACCCGTTTATGTTTCTGGTATAAAATTCGAAGAATAAGAAAAAAGGAAATGGAGTCGGAAATTCAGAATGTTTTCGGCTCTTTCTTTTTAACCATTCAGAATTTAAGGTAAAAATCCTTTGTCAACTTTTTGTATTCCGGAGTGTAATCGTGGTGCTTTTCGAATTCAATCATCAGGTTTTCTTCCTGAATTGGAGATTCGACATTAGTCAATTCAATCAATATCCTGAAATCAGGTTTCTGTGGGTTGGGTTTAACCCGGCATAATCTCGAAATAAAAAGTTTGGTCGAAGCCGAAAGTTTTTCGATCTCCGGAAGGCTTTCAGCCGGCAATACAAGGGCAATTCTTCCTTTTTCAGTCAGCATATTTGTTGCAGCTGAAATCAAAACTTCAAAAGGCAACGAATCGGCATGACGAGCCTGTGCACGATTTTCACGCGGAGCTTTAACACCATTCGAAAAAAACGGAGGATTGCTCACAATCAGATCATATTTCAGGCTGGTCAGTTCTGCAAATTCCTGAAAAGAACACCATTTAACATGAATCCGTTCACTCCACTGTGATTGCTGAAAATTCAATACCGCCTCCGCCAAGGCTTCCTGATCAATTTCGATAGCGTCAATATGTGCCGTACTGTTTTTCTGAGCCATCATCAGTGCAATCAATCCGGTTCCGGTTCCGATATCCAGAATTCGCTCAGCTCCTGAAGTGTTAACCCACGCCCCGAGCAATACGCCATCCATTCCAACCTTCATGGCCGATCGCTCCTGAATGATCCGGAATTGTTTGAATTGAAAATAGTTGTTTCGAGGCATTTTGAATTTTGTTTTATTTGGCTGGGGGGTAACTTTGAGTCACCCGCTCACTAAAATGCATTTCCGCTTGAATTATCCGCCCCAATTTTCCCGATCCAGACTTCGGTACTGAATAGCTTCTGACAAATGGTGGCTTTCGACCCGTTCATTGCCTTCCAAATCAGCAATGGTGCGTGAAACTTTCAGGATACGGTCGTAGGCACGGGCCGACAATCCGAGCTTTTCCATGGCATTTTTCAACAAACTGCTGCTGGTTTCGTCCAGATCGACATGCTGCCGAATCATTTTCGACGACATCTGCGCATTGCAAAAAACACCTTCACTTTTATTAAAACGCTGCGATTGTATTTCGCGGGCACTGATTACCCGGTTGCGAATAGCTGTACTCGGTTCGGTGATTGCATGTTCCGATAATTTTTTAAAAGGAACAGGAACAACTTCCAGATGAATGTCAATACGGTCGAGGAGCGGTCCTGAAATTTTATTGAGGTATTTGGCAACCACCCCTGGCCCGCAAACACATTCTTTGGTCGGGTGGTTGTAGTAGCCGCAAGGGCATAGTTTCATTGCCCATCTGCAATGTCCAATTAAAGGCTCAAAAACCAAACAGAAAGCCATATCCTAAAGAATTTATAACATACGGTGATCATTTAAGAAAGAAACGTCTTGATTTAAACTTGTATCAATCAGCAGTTGCTAAAATAATCAATGTCACCATTAACACAATCACTAATTGGGAGTTAAACAGAAATATCCCAGACTTATACCAGATTCCAAAAATTATTGAATTCTTAGGCTATATCCCAACTCTTAATGAGAATTCGATAAAACAATACCGAATTCAAAAAGGAATATCACAGAAAGAAATGGCTAGAATTCTTGAAATCGACACGACTACTCTTTCTAGAATTGAAAGAAGTAGTGATAGAATATCAGGGAAAGTAAAGATGAAACTATCCAGTTTGATACTAGATTCGTAAAAATCAAGTTCTATTTCTAAGATTCTTAACTAAGATATCGGATTTGTACTTATCCAACTGGTAACAACATCAGAAAACTCAATAAATGTAAGTTCTGAAATGTCTTTATGGAGACTTAAACAAATCGTAGGCAAGTCTATTCTAAACTGATTGTACCTTCCAATAATATATCTGCCTCCGGCAATTGTTGTCCGCCTGGAATTTGTAACCAAAAAATCACGAACATTCTGTATTGCTACCTCAGGATTATTATCGTGATTTTTAATATCTTGACCGCTTAAATCAGAAATGAAATTACGATAGCGATATCTTTCAATATCAAGAATAAGAGATTTTTTTTCTTTATTATGACCCTTATTATCACTGAATTGATGACAGCCAATAAATATACCCAATTCTAATGGCATATTAAACCGGGCAAGCCCCGTTACAGAATCCAAATCAGCTTTGGATATGTCATGAATCCCAAATTTACACTCATTTATTATTCTAATTATTTTTGTTATTCTAACATCTCCAGAATCATCCACTTCCTTTGCACATCTAGCAATATATCCACAATCATGAACTGTAAAGACCAATGCTTCAAAAATCGGTTTGTAAAGACTATCAAATGGACAATTAATAAAGACATTACTCGTATAATATTTTGGGTATGCCATTATTTTTTAATCGTTTTTAATGATTTCACGACCTTCTTGACTGTAGATGGGTTCGACTTCGGATGAACTTTTACGATTCTTTTTGATGCAGCTTTTTGATCAACTGATAATATTTCTTCTTCTTTCCTTATTGTGCCAAGAACTTTGTTTTTTGGTTGTTTAGTTCCATCTTTTTTATACATAGAAACACCCAATTCCTTCTCAATACTTTTTACAGTTTTATCAGACCTCATTTTTCTTAATCCAGCCATTTCTTTAAATTTTCAATTTAAAGAATAAATGTACAATTTTTTTGGAATTTATTACCTTACTGGTAACAGTTTGATATTTCTGTTCGTGACAGGACAACTCCAAATATTAATTATGACCCAAAATAATCTCATCTATTAAATATATATCCTCTTTCAAAATAAATCCGATAAAGAAATACAGGATTGAATAAGGTATATCCAAGAAAGAATTTACTAAGATTCTTGATATTGATCATGGCACACTTGCAAAAATCGAAAAGGGAATGACAATTAAAGTTGATAAGAGTACTAGGGGGCAGTTAAATACATTAATTCCAAAATCATTTATTGATCTTTGGTTGAGATAATTATAAATATTATTCATATACTTTAATTTCTAACGACTCGATGCACTCAAACGTATCCTTATTATACTTCCAACATTTAGCTTCGTTGGTCTTTGTCCCGATTATAATAAATATCGGATTTGGTTCCCTTGCTGATTTTGTTTTAGCTATTTTCTTAAGCGTTTTCTTATCCCTCCAACTCATGTACGAATTTTCGTATGGATGTGAATGCCAATCCCCCAAATAAGTTGTTATTCTGCTACTTTCAAAATAAATTCTTGTAAGCTCGTTTTGTTGATATTCTCCATCGGGTATAAATGAATATTTTTTATGCACTGCATTCGGTCCTGGGCCGATAAGATCGGATATAACAATATTATTATAAACATCTTTATATCCCAAAAGCATACCTCCCGTTTCCAATGGTAATTTATTATTTGTTTCTTCAAATAGTTTGTAAAACAAACTGTGTTTAATCCAAACTACCTGCATTACAAATTGGGCATTTCGAGTTTATTTCAAGTGCGAAAGTTTCCCATTCAGGGGCTATAGGCTTTTTTTCGTCACCAACCATTGATAAAACAGCAACATCCCAATCTCCTAATTTATCTTCTTTGCTCAAAGAAGAAACGGCCATTCTCACGCCAGCTAAAGATATATTTTGCATATCAAAACTAGCCCCAGTAAAAGTTAGATCGCCACAACCTTTGGGTTGTATTAATCCATTATTATCTTCATTCGGTGGTGTAATTGTCCCATCAATAAGAGAGTATTGTAAGCACATCCAACACCCTTTCTTTTTTTCAGGGATAGCTCTCATAACAATTCCACCCCAGGCACCTCGCCTACCCTCAATCTCGATGTAGGGAATCTTCTTTTCCCTACATAAAGTGGATATAAGATTATTAACACCTTCTTCAGCAGAAGCATCGTAAACTAAATCAGTACTAATGAAAAATTCTTCCAATTTTTCATTTTCATTTGGAAAGGCAATATGGTCTGTACTCCCAATTTTATGATGAAATATTTTAACTTTTACTCCCGGATAATTTTTTTCAATAAAATTTTTTAAAGCAATCGTTTTGAGCATTCCAGCACTTTCTATACCCAAAGGCCATCTTACCGATGAAGTAACCTCCACAACATCAAAGTCAATCAATCTCAACTCTTTAACCCCATTTTTTGCAAATTCTAATGCAGATGGTGCTCCTAAAGAACCCAATCCAATTATTGATATAGTTTTGTCATTGAGAACCTTAGAATGAGGAATTCTGACAAACAATTCAGATCGATCTACACTCATTATTGGTAAAACTATGGGAAATGGAAAAGGAACTCTTAATTTTTGATCATTTGCTCTCAATACATAGCCATCAACAAATAACAACCACCCCCAATCAATTTTACCAGCAACCTCTTCTTCTGGAAATAACAAACCAACAATATGGTTGATTACATAGTTTCTAGTTTGAATTACAACACGTAAAGGTTGTTGGACCCCTTTGCTCTTTAAGTCAGCAATTAACCAATTAAAACTATCATTTTTATTAAGCAATTTCTCCAGAGAATTGATTTTATACCATTTTGTTCGGAGTGTTTTTTCAGATTTTAAAAAATTATTAAACGGGAAATCTGCAATAACTCTGTCTTTTGTATCAAACCATTTCTCCAGAACAATTTTTAATGTTTCACTATTGGCATCAAGCACTGCAACAGGCAAAAACTCGTCTCCGAACATAATGGTTTCAATTAACTTAACTTTAGCTCCATTGGGACTATGAGATATTTGTATAGTTCCATGATCGAGGACTTTAAATTCCTCATCATTCGGGACCTCTATGTTTTCAATTACGGGACGAGCACTAAGAACCACAGCATTAGTTGGATTCGTATAGTATTCAGAAATGGGTTCAGCCTGCTCCTCTGGATCCATTCCAATGACTTCTTGATCTATGATCCTCCCTTTCTCAAAAACTATAGGAAGCCTTTCTTTTAGATATTTATATATTCTATCTTCAGGATTCCAAAACTGGGTTGGTCGGGGAAGTAAACAAAGGTTTTTCCCGTGAGGGTTGTGGTGTCTTGGTAGTACAACACCAGAAATTACATAAACATCGGGTCTAAAATATGGGTAGTTACTAGGAAAAAGAATATTTAGCTTTAAGTCGTCAGTAAGATTTAGTCCTAAATTATTTTCTACTGGAATAGTACAAATTAGGCGTACACCTTCGCGATTGAAAGCTCCTCGATTCAAATTGGCATCATCAACCAAAATCCCGTTATCTTTCAATACCCTAATTTCTCTTTCAAGTAAATCAGGGTATTCCTTATACCAATCCTTCATAAAATTATCCTACTGGCCTAGTTCCAGGAGGTTTTGGCGGATTATGTGGTCCTGGTGTTATTGGCTTGCCTGGGTGTTCGGGGTGTTGTGGATGTTCAGGATGCTGTGGGTGATCTGGTTTTTCTTGAATAGGCATAATAATTGTCTTTGGGGTAAATACTTTATCGTATCAAAGATAATAAATGTTTATAAAAAAAATCAAAACTAACTAATTTCAAATATTAACTGAACCTAGCTTCGTTGACCACCTGCAATATCAAACTTAAATCTCAAAAACCAAACAACAAGCCTTACCCCAAAGAACTTATTACCTACGGCGATCACCTAAGAACCAGACGCCTTGACCTCAATCTTTCTCAATCACAAGTTGCTAAGTTAATTAATGTCACAACAGATTCAATCACAAATTGGGAACTAAACAGAAATACACCAGACTTAACCTATATCCCCAAAATCATTTCATTTCTTGAGTACTCACCCGATTTCAATGAGAACCCGATAAAGAAATACAAAATTGAGAAAGGAATATCCCAAGAAAAATTTGCAAAAATTCTAAAAATTGATCCAATAACGTTTTCAAAAATTGAGAAAAGATGAGGTATAAAGATGATTGATGAAATGAAAAAGAAAACAGGTATAATTCTTTCAAGAACTATTTATATATAAAATTCATCTATCTAAAATTTAAGATATTTAACGTTTTACTTCTCTTTCTATTTTTATTTCACGAGAGTTCTATTCATTTTTTTGTTTGATTATTAGATTGTTTTGTTATAAGAAGATTGTATATTTGTAAATATACTTTCGTTAAATAGGAAAATTTTAAATGAAAAAACATATGCAAACAATTGCAAATGATGATAAAACAGAAGATGATGCAATTGCAGAAGATGCTTCTAAAAAAAACGAATCTATTTTAGTCGATAGTGTAACAGAAAAAGCAAATGGTATTCCCTCCTTTTATCAAAACAATTCTCAAAGGGGAGTCTTGACAAAAAGAGAAATTAAAGAGAAAAACCTAATCTTATTTGATAACCTAAGAGATATCAATGAAGATTGTTATTCTAATGCTAGTTATGATTTCCGAATAGGAGAAAAATTTGCAGTCCCTAAAGACAATGGAAGTTGTATATTTAATATGTCTTATCAACAACTATCTTGTCCCCACTATAAATTAGATGAACCTCAAATTCAATCATGCCGTTCATATAATAACGTTGTCAGGATTCCAGCACACTCCAGCATAATATTCTCAACTTTTGAACAAGTTAAATTACCAGGGAATATTGTTGGGAGATTTGATTTGAGAATTAAATGGGCACTACAGGGCTTAGAATTTCAAGCTGGGACACAAATTGAACCTTATTATACTGGTCGATTATTTGGGCATATAAAAAACACAACAAACAGAGAAATTTTGATACCGTTTAAAGAAAGATTATTAACGGTTGAATTTACTTATACGTCTGAAATGGCAGATATCCCGATAGAAAAAAATAAAAATGAAAAATTTAACACAAATACAATTGAAGGCTATTTATCTGAATATTCCGTTATGGAAGGATCACTTTCTTATTTATTTACAAAGATAGAAAGAGCAGAAAATGATTTTAGGAGTAAAATGGAAGATACAAGAGATAAAATAAATGAAGGTTACGCACAAATTCTAGAAGCAAATCGTTTCAGAAATACTATTCGTATGGCAGTTTTTATGGGAGTATTGACTATCATTTTGTCAGTAGGATTAACATTTGCCGTTTCAAAATATACAATGGAAAAAGATGACTACCCTTTTCAAAAAGTATATGACTTGGAGCAAACATTAAAGGCTTTACAAGTACAGCAAAATAAAATATTAGGTCTGAAATTAGAACTTGACTCTCTAAAATCCGTTAAACAAGAAAGAAACAATGAAAAAAAATAAAATCATATTAATAGGGGCTGGCATAAGTAATTTGACTGCCGCTAATTACCTTCTAGATAATTCGTTTGACGATTTTGTAATTCTCGAAAAAGGCGAATTGTTGTTAAATAGAAAATGTAATGGGGCAGAAAAATATACATGTTATCATTGCTTGAGTGGATGCGCCATTACTGAAGGTGTGGGAGGAGCAAATGCATTGAACGGGAACAAACTTTGCTATTTCCCTTCAAGCTGTAATATATTTAATCAAACAGAAAATCATATAGTTGAAAATGCTTTTTCTTATATCCAAAAGAATATATCAAATATTGTTGAACCTTCATTTAATAAAGAAAATCGGGAATCAACTGAAAAGAAAAACTATATTTCTGATGTATTAGATAAAAATAAATTCCGTGAGATGATTAATCTTTTTACAAATAGGATTAATTCACACATAATCACAAATTCTGATGTAATTTCAATTTCCCTCAAAGAGAAGGAGATACATATCAACACAAGCAATGGAAATCATTATATATGTGATTTTGTTCTAATTGGAACAGGTAGGTCTTCATATCATTATCTTAAAGATTTTTTTCATAAAAATAATTTCTTATACAAAGAACAAAAGCAAGATATTGGTATCAGAATTGAAACTCACAAGAATAATTTCTCAAAAAACTATTACTATCAAGCTGATCCTAAATTTAGATTTTCATTTGATAATCTTGGTTCTGGAAGGACATTTTGTGCTGTTAATAAAGGTGAGGTTATTCCGGTAAAGTTTGGTAACTCTTTCTATGCCGAAGGCTCGTTTGGAGATTCCTTTGGTGATAAAAATAACATAGCTTTAATGGCAAGAAGTAATAACCATCTTAATTTAGAGCAAATAGAAGATTGGTGTCAACGTATTAACGAATTATCAAACAACCAACTAATAATTGGAGATATCGCAATATCAAACAACCGCGAATTGATGATTTCTGAGATATTAGAATTGATAAAATACTTTCCAACGAATACACATAAAAAGTTAATTCAGCACTTACTACATAAAATCTTTATAGGAAAATTTAACATTCTAAATTTCGACGTAAATTCTGAAAGTTTAAGAATTTACGCACCTGCAATTGATAGATATTGGATACAACCAATACTTAATAAAGATTTTTCAATCCGTGGATCAAATAATGTTTTTATTGTTGGTGATGCAGCAGGTCTATCAAGAGGATATATTCAAGCAATGTACTCTGGATATAAATGGGCGATCACTTTTTTAAAGAATTCGCCAACTATAAAACAGAGAGAAGGCTCGCATGCATTATTAATATAATGCTAAATTTATTAGTATATGGAAAAAAAGAAAATTGGAACAGGTTTTGGTGTGCTCATATTACAAGACAATAAATTGTTATTAGGATTAAGAAATTCAGATCCCCAAAAAGCAGATAGTGCTTTACGAGGTGAGGGTACTTGGACAATGCCGGGTGGAAAATTTGAATATGGAGAAACATTTGAGCAAGGTGCTATTAGAGAAGTGAAAGAAGAAACAAATCTGAATCTGGATATTACAGATATTGAGATTGTTGGTGTTCAGTTAGATTTAAATGAATATGCTCATTTCATAACAATTGGAATGTTGGCAAAGAAAATATCTGGTGATCTTAAAATAATGGAACCGGATGAAATAATAAGTTGGGATTGGTTTGAGTTAAACAATATCCCTACCAACATATTCCCTGCGAGTGCCAAGATTCTAGAAAAATATAAAAAGGGATTATTTTACATCAAATAAATAACCAAATCAAACATCTTTTTATACTCATTTCCCTCAGACACTTAATATCCCATCTTAATTATGATCTAGATATTTTTCTAAAATAAATATTGCACTATCGCTATCTAATTCTTCTGTTATATCAAAAATTGAAATGGCTTCCCCTTCGACATCAATATTAATATTATTTATGATATCTACAAATCGATTACTAAACTTTTGCATCAATAAATTACCAAACTTGAAGTCTAAAAATTCAGTATTTTCGTTTGAATTAGATGGATCTAAGTTAAATCTAATAAGTTCTACAATAGCTTCAACTGGTCCAGCAGATAAATGAACACCATTCCTGCTCTGAGAAATCTCTTCCAATCCAAATTCATCCTTTAAATTTAATAATTCACGTCTTAAACTTCCTTGATTTGCATCAAACGGATTAGTTGACCCAACAAAACAGCTTCGTGCTTCTTTCCAAGATAGATTACTTGATAATGTCATTGTTACAATACTCTTTCCTTCATCTATGAAATGAGTCAACTGTCTTGGGTGAAATCCATTCAATAGGTAAATTATTTCATTATCAATCTTAACATCTTCACAATAAGTCCCACTTGCCAATTTTTTGGTTTCGAGGTTCTTCCATATGTAATCTAAAGACCTAGCATTAAATTCGGGGTACATTTCTAAAAATTCAAAACCACCTAAAACCTTAACGTCACTAACATCTTTATGGTAGAATTTTTTAAAACTTTTTTTTGCGGATTCTGACATATGTAGTGAAGCATTAGATGAAATCTTATTTATTACACCATAATGTTGAGCTATAATATTGTACTTATCAAGATATTTTGCTGATAGAATTTTAATATTGTGAATATTAAAACCAAATGTCAAAATCTTTTCTAATATAAGTTCCAAGATATCTTCAAGTTTGATTCTAGGTGACTTAACTGTAATCTCTGGCTTAATAAAAAATAGAAATTCATTTTTGCCAGTTTGAATATTTAAATTAGAGTAAATCTCCTCATAAAAAACTTTTTCATTCTGTGCTTCATGAACTTTCTCAGAAATCAATTCTACTAAATTCTTTGTTGTTACCATACATTACAAATTCCTTAAAAATTTGAACTATAAAACATATTTATTTCTTTTTCTTTAGCAGGAAATTGTTTAATTAAATAACCTTTTGCTTCATATTGATGATTACCTGATGGTTCGCCTAAATCAAAACCAAAATCAACATAAAAAGGATATCCAAAAACGTCACATCTTATGTCATCCAAAAACTTCAAAGTTACAAAACCAAGCTTGTCAATTGAAAATGCCATCTTGATTAAGTCTTCAAAATTAACAACATCTACAAAAGTTTTAGGATAATATGTTTCAATAATTGTCCCTTCTCCAATCCAAAACCAATTGGAAACTGGAACATTATTATCTAAAAGTATTTTTCTCCTTCTTTCCCAATCCAATAAACTTTTTTCTGGATTCAAAGTAACTAATGCTTTAGCTATTAACCAATACGTTGTATCATTTGTTGAAAATATAAATGTTGTAGAATAAGTTTCTCCCCCAGTTCTTATCCAAGGTTTTAATTCTTCAAAACTTAATAAATTATCATTAACATGTAGTATTGATTTTTCTTTTAGCCAATTAGAAATCCCTGTTTTGTCAAGGGTAAAACCTTTCTTTACTATATCGTATGATATCCCATTTCCAATTATTTGAGCTCTAAATTCTTCCATTTATCTTTTAAAAGATTTAATCGATTGCCTAAATATACTCAATAAACTGAACTACTTTAAGATTTGAGGGTTCTCAATGAAAAGTCATCCCTACTTTTGCCAATTCTCGCTATAATTTCACAAATGCTTAAATCTGATTCAAAGTGTTAGAGCTAAACTAACTCCATATTTTCTTACTCCAGCTAGAATAGCGAATGGGTATTGACAGAATTAGTCTATTCTGCTATAGTTTAAAGGTAAGTAGTTCTTTGATATATTGATTTGACTGTTGGTTTTATTGGGCTCTCCCAGTTTCCTTATAGATATTGAGAGAACCTAATAAAATAAATATAGTCTAACAATTTATAATAAAGAAATGAAAAAATCAATTTATGAACACCTAAAAAATTTCTTATCATTTTTCAGAAAAATGATCTCAAAAAAATCAGTTGAAGATGATATCTGGTTTGAGAAACTTCAATCAAAAGCGAGTAAAATAGGTGCTCGTGTTCATCTTATTAAAATTAGGATTGATTACACAAGGCCATATGCTGAGTCAGTAAAGGCAGGTGGACCTCAAACTAATTCAGGTAGTTTTGTTTTTAAAGTAGCTGATATTTATCACCTACCAGAAAATAAAATAAAAGATGAGGTCATTGTGTTATTAAACTGGGCAAATGGTTATGGAAGTTATAAGAAAGCTGTAGAATGGGGACTTTCAAGTGGTCTACATAAAACTACACCATATGTACCATTTGCAATTGGCGAGCAGTTCCCAGAAATCAACTATGAAATTGGACCAAATCCGATGTACATAATTGAAACAACTGGATGTACGTTTGATAACTGCCAAGATTGTGCGTGCTGTGTGTGGTGGTACAATCTAAATCGCGAATCTGACTTATGTTTGCAAGGATGTTTTGCAGATCTCTTTGGTGGCTGGTTCGCTTTCCGTAAGGAATAGTCCTTTAATCTCCATAAACATATTTCTCTATGTTCATTTGCTTATTATTCATAGAGAAGTTTTAGAGGTTTTACTAATTTAAAAGCCGTCTCAAAATAAAATTGGGAGCGGCTTTTTTTCTTTTGATCTTCTCAAATAATATACTTTTATGAGTATTATTTTTAAATGTTTATGTTTTACTAATCCTGTTGATTTCTAATTTTTTCTATATCAACGATTTTATAATTCACCTTCACTCGATACCCCCTTATCCTAAGAGTTCCTTTGCTTTTGTTCCTTGATATTGAATCCAAAAACTCTGTTATCTGATTTGGACTAAAAAAATGAATACAGTTTTGATTTTCAATATCACTAAAAGCTTTTTTCCTAATATTTACCAAATGTCTTTCATCTTTTGAAATAACACAGACATATGTATATCCTACATTTAAACACTTTTGTATATTCTTGACTTCATATTCCACTGAATTTGAAACTGCAATCTCACAGGCAATTTTTAGATCATCTTTCACTAAGGAAACATCAACCCGTCCGTTGTTTATCGTTTCCTCAATAGTCGCTTTAAAACCTCTTTCTTCAGCTATTTTCTTAATAAAGGTCTGTAAATATCTATGCTCTCGGATTTCTTCTTTCTCCTTAATGGTTTCTAGATATTCTTGACCTTTTTCTTGAATATCAGATTTTGGCAATTCAACTTTAGGTTCTGATATATCTTCTTTTACAACCGGCTTCTGTTCTTTAATATCAGATAAAAGAGTATCTAGATTTTCTTCAATTTCTGAGATTCTTTTTGAATATTTCTCCCTTGTATTTGAAACAATAATACTCCTATTCTCATTCTCAGATAGGTCTTTATGTAGCAAAGTCTTTAACGAAAAGTCATCCGTATTCTTCCCAACTCTAGCTATTGCTTCGCCAATATTTAAATTCTGTAAATCATTACTATCAAAACCAGAAAAGCCAGATTCTAACTTCTTGGCATCAAAATCACCTAATCTAAAACAGATACGGATATTGGCATTTGAAAGAACTGAATTACCAATATCAGTATCCTTAATCTGATTCAATTCTTGATGGGCTAAAACAAGACCTGTTCCATACTTTCTGGCTCCTGATAGTATTTGATTGATTGAGGGAGTAATGAAGTTCTGAAATTCATCTAAGTAGATATAGAAAGGGTGACGATCATCTTTAGGTAGGGATTGTCTAGCTTGGGCTACTTGATATATTTTCGATAGAATTAAGGTCCCAAGTAGATAACTATTTTCTTCCCCTATTAAGCCCTGAGATAATTTAACAAGCAAAATCTTTCGGTTATTTATGACCTCATTAAAATCTAAACCTTCTTTTTGAGATAGAATGTTTCGTATCATCTTGGGTCGCAAGAATGTATCTAATCTTGTGAGTAATGGAGCAATACTTAATTTCTTTAATAACGTAAATTCGTTATTCCAGTAGTAATGAATGCTTTTATCAGAAACCGATTTCAGAAACTCTTTGCGGTAAACACTTTCAAGCAAAAACCGTTTCAACTCAATTAATGTTCCACCTTTACTTGAATACAAGAAGGTATTAATAGCATTTGATAACACTGAGGTCATTTGATCACCCCAACTGGTAGAATGTCGCCTAAAGGCTTCAACTAAGTCAGACGATAGTACAATCTTTTCAACTTCAGTTTTAGCCGATAGAAGATTAAACCCAAATGAATATTCGCTGTCCGATGGGTCAATTAAAATAACATCCCTTAATCTATTGTCGGGTATATGTGGGATTATTTCTTCAATAGTATCTCCATGTGGGTCAAAGATAACACAGCCATTTCCGTGCCTGACATCCTCCAAAAACAGATTTGATATCAGGGTTGATTTCCCTGTACCAGTTGCTCCAATAATATGAGTATGTCTTAACCTTTGAGCATCGTTTAAGGTGACTTTCTTCTCAATTCCAAAATGTCTATTTATTCCAATCAAATATTCATTATCAATTAAAGACACCGGCACTGCTTTCGTCTTTGAATCGCTACTAATCAATTTTGGTGAATTCGGGAAATGAAGAAAGGAAAACAATTCCTCCGTATTCATTATCATTCCAAATCTGTCTGTTCCCCTAATTTTCAAATTATCCAAATGTGATTCGTACCTGTAACCTTCATTATCTAAGGGTATCAAAGAATTATACAGAGACGAAGAAGCGGACTTAATATTCTGGATTAATTCCATAGCAAGCTCTTCAGTTTCTTTTGAATGGTAAGATTGAACGGCCAACCGAAAGACAACAGCAAATAACGGAGTTGAGACTTTTTCTTTGGCACAAGTAACCATTTCAGGCGATTCAGGAAAGAAACTATCTTTACCAACACAAACCGAATTTAAGATACCAGTTGCCCACTCATTCTTAACCCCCTTAAATATAATTTGAAGTATGACAACATCACTAACCCCTAAATTGTCCAATACCGCCATAATAGAGGTCAATCCATCAATGGTGGTGTTTAGAGGTCTCATAAACTCCTCATTGTAGCCAAAATCAACAATAGCAATCTTGCTATTAGTTTCAAATGGAAGCTTTTTTAAATTGCTTTCTTTAATAATTATGAGAGGAAAGTAAGCATTAAGGAGATGAATAATTCGTTTGTAATCATCAATACCGCATACAATCTGTATTTCAATAGAATTATGACTTCCAACTATCTCAAATGAAATTCGTTCTTCACTGATTGAAAGCATATTCAAGAATTCAAGAAAGACAGATTCATCAAATTCTGGAATTCTTCCAAAAGAAATATTCAATTGTTTAAGAAATGGATTATACTCAAATTTCCTTGGTGGTCTCTTGTCTTCCTCTTCTTCTTTTACAACCGGGTTGCTACTTGAAAATAATCTTTCAAATAAAGTAGGTACTTTCCCATCATCGACATATTCTTCTTTGGAGATTCGGGAATGATAGAACTCCCGATATGAAGGTTCTATATCAACAGGATAATCGAATAAAAGGTAGCCCCGACCTGAAACCTCCCAATCATAGAAATGTATGGTTGCTTCCTCACAGTTCATTACCGATGGAATATATTATTCAAAATTGGCTTCCTTTCTATTTCGCTTAATCTTATACCGGTATCCTTGGTTATTTCATCAATTACCGCCAACACCGAATGATGCGAGAAAGTCATAAACATCGAGGCAGTATCTATTTTATAATATGTTCTTCTGTAAAAAGCACCCCTTATCCATTCTCCAATGAAAGGGATTTTTGTTAAAAGTTCCTCGTTTGTAGATGTCTCATAAATCAGCCACCAAGAAACAAAACATCCATCACCAAAGGGAGCAAAACAAAGATCGTATCTATATTCTTGCCATCTAATCCTTAAGTACAATCTTTCAGAAGAAAAAACACTACCCGTTTTCAAATTAACTCCTTCAAATTGTATCTCCTTTATTTCATGACTTTGCATTTCTTGTTTGATAAGTTCATAAAATCTCTTTGTTGAGAATTTAAAGCCAGATAGTAATTGAGCCCAGTTGGAATGATAATCTTCTTTAGGTTGTCGTAGGAGGCCAATGATAATGATAACGAACAGGAGGAAAATAATAAATGAGATCATGGTAGTTGATTTTTGGAGTTGTCGGGAAAAGATACAAAAAATATTTCAAATATTTCTCATAAACACCAAATTATGAATGCTATAAATACAATTTATATTTTGTATCTTAGGATCATGAATTATTGAATATTACCATGATATTTTTTATCTAATTTATCGAGAATTTTTCTGCAATCTAAATTAAATATTATGCATATTTCTAAAAAACGGGTGGTAAACGTAGAAAACTACATTGCCACTGTCAGAGACAATGAAGTATTCTTTATAGCATTGAGAGATTTTGATAGTCAAATTAGGAAAATTCAAACAATTGGATTTTCACAAAATCCACAGGCTGGCGAGCAGGTATTACCAACAATTGTGGGTCCAGTTTCAAGATTTAATTCCAATGGCAGATACAATATTCGACGTGATTTACCTAAGGAAGAGTTTTTTGTTGAACGATATTGGAAAAGGAGGGATTGGCAAGGAAATGAAACTGAAGAAATAGTCTTTGTCAGTAGAGATAGATATCACAGAGATTTAGTAACACCGCCATGCGAAGAATTATTAGTCGATAACTATAATGGAAATTCAATTATTGTCTCAAGGGCATTCATAAAAAGTCCAGAAAGTTATGGTGAAATTAAACATACGATAAATCTATTTCTCGAAATATTTGGAGAATGTGATTTAATCAGAGAGGATTATGTTCCTTTTCTTTACGAAAATATTACACATTTAAATTGGAAAATTTTCCCTCGTGGAGAATATCCATGGGAAGCAGTTAGAGAAATAGCACAAGAAAGAATCCAACGCCAGCCTATAGGGAATAGACCAGTTATTGCCAGCAGACTCGAAAAAATTACTTCGCATACTCCGAACTTTGTAGCTGTAGGTCAAGGAGGATTTTATGACTACATTGTATTTGGGTTTCCTGCGATTGGAGTCTTTATTTTAGAGAGTATAAAAAGTGGAAATGCAACATATGTTTTCGATCAGAACTGGGAAGAATTATCAAGAATGACTAAGGCAGAAATCTTAAATGATCAACTCCAACTGGATAGAATATTTCATAGTCCTGGGTGGGAAATAAGAATTAATCAAATATTAGGTTAGAAATTCCAATTAGTCACATCTATATTACCCTCAAGCTGATTCTCTAACTGATCGTTTAATTCTGAGAAGAAGTCAATTCCTGTTTGTTTCTCAATCTCATCTACAGCTACGGCGAACTGATCAAGACTCTTCGATGATGAAGCATTTGGTAGTATCAACCCTATCATCTTGTTATTTCCATCAAACAATACTTTGTAATAATATCCTGGCACTGTAACCTTATCTTCCCCAATAACCCCTATATTATCTTTAAATATGGGGCCAGTTACCACATATAGTTTTGAATATTTCAATGCCCATTCTCTGACCTGATCTTCCATCGTACTCCAAATACCTCGATTAAATCCAGCAACTTGTGGAGACATATTTGAAAGATAAAAGGATTCAGACATAGTAGTCTTATTTAATTTCATATCTCCCGCCGGACAAAGATGCCCTCTGTCATATCCTGACCCTTTATAATCCCCCAAAGAAGCCGAACCAGTACTTACTAATGGATCAGCCCTAAAATCATCAGTTCTTGATTGATTGCCACTAATAAGTTCAGGCGTAAGCTCATAATAGACCCAGAACGCTTGTTCGTTATCTTCAGAATAAGCTAGAGTGTAATAAGTATGCTTTACTATTTCACCCAGTGACTTTGGCTCAAATCCGGTTCTTTGATCTGGTTGAATGTCATCGGCGCCCCTGCAAGAAATCGAAAGAATAAATACAAAAAGCAGAAATATTTTTTTCATGGAGATAAAACTATTTTTATCAAATATAGATGATTTAAATAATAAAAATTGTTAACTTGTGTCAACTTTTTTACTGACAAACAAAAAGTTAGTTTTGATTTTTGTTCTTTGGGGTGAAGAACGATACCCCAGCTTCGGCTGGGGTTTTTAACAACTATTATTTCGCAACCTTGCAATTAACAACATAAAACTGACTCATTATGAAAAAAACTTTTTTTATTTTACTACTTTTCTGCTTTGGGCTAACATTTTATGCATTCCCCCAGTCAAAAAAGGAGCTTAAATATGATATTTATAAACTTGAAAAGAAGGTTTCCGCTTCATCTTCAGATCTTAAATCACTTAAAGATGAAAATGAAAAGTTGAAATATGAGAATGAAAGCCTTAGAAATGAAAATGAGAGATTAAAATTAGCGATTTCATTAAATAAACCTTCAGACGTACCTCAACCAACATCATCAGAAAAATCTAACTCCACAAACAATCAATGTAAGGCGATAACCGCAAAAGGAACACAGTGTTCAAGAAATGCTGAAGCGGGAAGTGACTATTGCTGGCAACATAAAAGTAGTCAAGAAACAAAATCCACTGTTAAATCAAGTTCATCATCTGGATCAAATTCAGGCTCAGGCAGAACCATTCACACAGGATCGAGGGGCGGACAATACTATATCAACAAAAATGGTAATAAAACTTATATAAAAAGGAAATAAAAAAGCCCCCTTCAAAAGGAGGCTTAAAGTTAGATTTCATCAATGAAAGAATTATGTCCTTCGCTTGATATGATTACGTGATCTAAAAGAGCAATATCACAAAATCCGCAAACTTCCTTTATCTTTTTCGTGAGTTTAATATCACTTGCTGAAGGTGTAAGATTTCCACTTGGGTGATTATGACATAAAATGATTGAAGACGAATTTGTTTTAATCGCAAGCTGGAAGATTTCCTTGATATTGACACAAGCCCCATCAGTCGCACCAATACTAATTATAGATACGCCAAATACATGATTACTACGACTCAATAAAGCGACTAAAAAGAACTCTTTAAAATCAATTTTATCCTCTGGTATCAACCCCCTAAATAATTCAACAATATCTTCAGCACATTTTACAGCTTTCATCAAAGAAAGAACTGGTCTTTTGTAAACTATCTCAACTTCGTGAATTTCAATTAGTTTTCCCATAACATTAAATTTTAAAGTTTAGGAATATTTTAATCTATGGTGGATGATAAAAGTAGAAGGGAAAATTTGTCATTTTTACCATTTTATTGTTGTGGCACTAAACGGTTCTGACGGTGTCCCATCAATCATGAGTTTCAGATATATGTCATAATTCGGGAGGTTAATAATATCAACGATGTCAAAAACTGGATAGTATTCTTTTGCAAAATATGAGGCATCAGAAACACCCAAACGGAAGGAAATCACCGTTCCAACATTACCCAATACAGCATCTCTGATTTCATCAGTTAATTGAGCTAAGTACTGATGAGCCATTATTAAAGCCAATTTAAACTTTCTTAATTCTGAGAGCATGTTGACCAGAGTTAGAGTTGTATAATTCTGAAATTCATCTAAATAGACAAAGAAAGGCACTCTGTTCATTTCATAAACATCAATTCTGGAAAAAGCCGAAAATGATATTGAATTTAATATTAAGGACCCAAGAATACTTGCTACATTTTCTCCCAAAGCACCTTTTGAGATATTGATTAATAATATCTTTCGATTGTCCATTATCTGCCTGAAGGATATCTCATCAGTATTATCAATTAGCAACCTTTTAATGGCAGGATAAATAAGAAAGGCTCCCACTTTATTATAGATTGGAAGTAAATCTCCCTTGGTGTAATGTTTAAATTCCTTTTGCCAGAATCGTTTAATATCATCATTGATAACATTTATAGCACATTCCTCTCGATACTTTTCATCATCCATTATTCGGATAATATCGGAGATGTTAGCTTCCTCTTGGTCAAGTAAAGTCAGAAGGATATATCTTAGAATATGCTCTAGTTTTAAACCCCAAGCTGACTTCCATAATTTCTCAAAGACATCCAATATCCCGGAAGCTATTAGTGGCCTTTTCTCATAAGGAACTTTAATAAATGGATTGAATTTGAAGTTGTGGTCTGGGTTTGTAATATCTAGATAAATAACATCTTGTTCTCTACGTTTTGGAATATTAGCGAAGATCTTTTTAATCAAATCCCCGTGAATATCAATCACACAAAACCCCCTCCCAAAACTTATATCCTGAATAATATGAGTTTGAAGTAAATTCGTTTTCCCCGTTCCTGTCTTACCAATAATGTAGGTATGCAAAAGTCGATCCTCTTGTTTGATTCCAAAAAGAATCGTCCGACTATATCTATTTGCTTCTGCAAAGTACGTAAGATTGTTTCTTAAATAATTCATTTCACAATCATAATCAAACTGAAATGAATCAGGTAGTAATGAGAATTTGCCAATCTAGTCGGAGAAAAATTTAAACCAGATGTAAATCAAAATCTCCTTTTATTTTAAAAATCAATCATTTGTTTTTTAAGCAATTTATTCATTCTATCCTGTATTAGCACGCCAAGCGATAATGCTACTGAAAGTCATTAACCGGCGTGCCAGTAGCCAAAACAGAGTCCGTAGGGCAACGGCGTTTAGAATGAATAAATTTGATATTTATGAAATCGTTACTCAAAAAATTATTGATCTTCTTGAAACCGGAGTTGTTCCCTGGCAGGTCCCATGGAGGACAGCAAGCGGAATGCCTCGTAATTTAGTGACATTAAGACCATATAATGGAATCAACTTTTGGTTGTTGCTATGTCAAAGGGATGCGATACCTTTTTACCTGACATTTGAACAAGTTAAATCACTTGGAGGGACTATCCGAAAGGGTGAGAAGTCAACAATGATTGTTTTTTGGAAACTGCTTAAGTCTGAAGATGAAGCAGAAGAAAAAGTAACACCACTCCTTCGCTATTATCATGTTTTTAACATCTCCCAGACTGAAGGAATAGATGAAAAAAGAATTCCAAAGACAGATGCTTTCGATCATGATTTTAATCCGGTAACAGTTGCTGAAACTATTATCAACAATTGGATTGATTGTCCAAAAATAGTACAGGGTAGCAATTCCGCTTATTATGAACCAAAATTCGATTTAGTCTGTATCCCAAGTCCAAGAACGTTCTTTAGCGACCAGCAATATTATTCCACCCTTTACCATGAGCTAGTTCATAGTACAGGACACGATAAACGTCTTGGTCGTCATGCGAAAATAAAAAATCACAGTTTTGGGTCACAAGATTACAGCCAAGAAGAATTAGTGGCCGAAATGGGAGCCGCGTATCTCTGTGGATTAACAGATATACAGCAACAAACCATCGAGAACAATGCATCATATATTAAAAGCTGGATTAAGACATTCAAGAATGATTCTAAGGTTTTAATAATGGCAGCTGCCCAAGCACAAAAGGCGGTGGATTACATTCTCCAATTTCAACCAAATGGACAATCAACTAATTGAAGAAATTAAAATTAAAAGGGCGAATCCGCCCTTTTTGATTTGTCAATCACTCAAAAGAGGAGTAAAATAAAGTAGTAAAATTAAATATAATTATTAATGGGACAGATTGTTTGATTAAATCTAGTTTTTTGAAAGAAAAAACTCTTTATCTTTATGTGTCTTAATATATTGAGTTATTACAGTCTTTAAGATAAACACCCTAAAAGACGAACTTTTCCCATAAAAACAAAATTAACTATGGATAACAAGAAAAAACAAGAGATAAAAGAAGTTATTCAGAGTTGCCATGTTAACTTTCTATTTGGTGCTGGCACATCCAATCCCTTTTTGCCACTTTTGAATGGTATCGAGGAAAGATTGACCAACACCAATGATATAAATGAGAAACGGGCAATAAAGAAGGAATATTTTAAGGGTGTTATGATCCCGAATCTTGATGTTGTCAATGGTACAGTAGAGGAAAGCAAGCAGACAGATTTAGTTAAAACTCTGGACAGTTACGAAAAATTCTTTAAGGCAATTGCTCATATTCTCCTCCGCCGAAAAAGTACACTTTTAAGCAAGCAAGCCAATGTTTTTACTACAAACATTGATATCTTGATGGAAATATCATTAGAAGAATGTGGAATTGAGTATAATGATGGGTTTTCTGGCAGATTTAATGCAAGTTTTAGTTTAAGTAACTTCAAAAAATCAGTATTTAAACGCAGTATGCATTTTGAGAATATATCAGAAATCCCCGTAATAAATCTCCTAAAAGTACACGGCTCATTGAACTGGAAAAAAAATGGTGATGTTGTGACTTTTTCAAAGCTTGACCATTTTAAAGAAGATCTTAAACAAAAACTGAGAGATAAGTTTGATAAAGGATATAATCAAATCGCTATTGTCAATCCGGAAAAGAAAAAATTCGAAGAAACTGTCATCGACATAACTTATTATGAACTACTCCGCATGTTTTCAAGTGAGCTTGAAAAAGAAAATACAGTTCTGTTTGTGGTTGGTTTCTCAATGGAAGATGAACATATTCGAGAGATTATAAAAAGGGCCGCTGATTCAAATCCAACTTTGCGTATTTATATTTTTTCTCATTCACAGAAAAAAAAGGATTCTTATAACACTTTATTAGAGATTGATAAGAGACGTTACAATAATGTTGAGGTAATAATTCCAGTCGATGATACACAGGAAAATAAATATACTTTGAATAATGTAAGTATTTTGCTTTCTGACATAATTCTTGATTATCCAGATTCACAAAATGAACATGAAGATGAAGAATGACATTGAGGATAAAGCAAAACGGGAGTCCATATTTATTATTGGACGGGTTTTATCTGTTGAGAAACGACTGGTAACAATTAAGGTTAATAAGAACAAGAATAGCTCACACATAATCTATGATGGAACTACGGTAAAAAATGTTTCGGTCGGTAGTTATGTCAAAATTGCAAAGGGCTTTGTAAACATAATTGGGAAGGTTGAAGGGGAACGAATTAGCGAAGAAAGATACTTCAATCGCGACTATAACAAAGAAGAAACCCGAATTAACCGTGTTCTGGACGTTTCTCTATTTGGTCATTTTGATGGAACCAAATTTAAACAAGGCATCAAAGAGATGCCTTTGATTGATAATGAGTGTTTTTTGCTTGACCGTGACGAGTTTGCTGCCTTACATAATTTCGCAGGTTGCGATAAAAGAACAATTGAAATAGGAGGACTCACCGAAGAACCAGCTCAACGCATTCGCCTTGGTGTAAATGATCTATTTGCTAGTCATATTGGTATCTTTGGAAATACGGGGAGTGGAAAATCAAACACGCTTGCAAAAATATACACGGAATTATTTTCTTTATACAAAGGCAATGAAAATTTTAAAAATAACTCGCGTTTTATAATAATTGATTTTAACGGAGAATACTCTGGTAAAAAAGCTATAACTACGGAGAAAGAGATATATAAACTTTCTACTGGGAAAGGCGGTAGTGAACGAAAATATCCAATAACTACAGACAATTTAAATAAGACTGAGACACTTGCTGTATTGTTAGAAGCAACAGAAAAAACCCAGAAGCCATTTTTAGACTGGGTAATTAAGGGTGATTATCTTGATGATCCCACTACTTTTATTCAGCGAGTACGCGAACGAATAGAAGATATATGTAGAACCGTCTTATTAGATAAAAAAGGTAATGGACTGCGAGAAGGAACCATTGCAGAATTATTTTCTCGAATCCTTGATATTGTTGACATTGCAAGCAATAACAATATTTCAAATTTACGAGATGATATAGAAATAAATTTACATTATCATAGTCAAAGTAATGAATATTATTGGAATAGACCAGTAACATCCAACTTCAATAATACAAACCCGATTTATGATACTTACATAGCTCCTATCGTGGATAATGCAGTTTTCAAAACAGATCATTTTTCTGGCTTGAAATTGAAAATTATACTTGGGTATTTTTATGCTATTACACGTGGTTTCTATAACCAAGAACACATTGGTCCTTTGATGGGTAGAATGATCAAAAAGTTTAAAATGCTTGATAAATTAGTGGATATACAAGATAACGCTGAATGGCAAAAAAATCTTGTTATTCTCTCTCTGCGAGATGTAAACACGGAAATGAAAAAAATTATTCCTCTTCTTGTATGTAAGCAACTTTATGACGAAAAGAAAGAGGTTAACGGAATGACATCACTTCATATTATTATAGATGAAGCACATAACATTCTATCAACAGCGTCACAACGTGAAAGTGATACATGGAAGGATTATCGCCTTGAAACATTTGAGGAAATAATTAAGGAGGGGCGAAAATTTGGCGTTTTCCTTACTGTTGCAAGCCAAAGACCTTATGATATTTCACATACGATAATATCGCAGTTACATAACTATTTTATACACAGACTCATTAACGATAACGATATTGGTGCAGTGGAAAAAGCAGTTGCCTACCTTGATAGGCTATCATTTCAGACAATACCGATACTTTCTGTTGGCAGTTGCTTCATTGCAGGTCTTGCATCCGATATTCCAGTAAAAGTTGATATAGAATTATTACCAAAAGAACAACAACCACAAAGTGATACTGTTAAACTAGAGGAAGAGTGGGGTTAATTATAATGATTCCAAACACAAAATCACCTTCCATTTCAAAAGGTTGAATCTTTGATATTAATTTCGCTAAGCAAACAATCTAGTGAGTTAATAATTGCAAACAAATGGCACGAGTTTTTGACATTTTGACCCGTTCTTGAAAATTTTAACCCTGCGGACACGATTAGAATATTCGCCCAGAAACTACATTTTACCCTTATTTTTTAATGGTAAAAGTAGGTTCGAAGGTTAATTTTTTGCGGTGCAAAGAGTAAGGTTCTTCTTAATATCAAAAAACGATTTTTTCATTGTGAAATAAAGCTTTTTGTCCATTAAAATTAGGTTCGAAGATAGCTCCCTAGCTATCTCAGTTTTAACCAGATCTCCACCATTTTTGAATTTTTCAAGAACGTTCAACATAAGATTATAATCCTTTTTAGTTTCCTCGAACCACCTGATATTTCTATTACTAATTTCCTCAATCTCATATTCAATAGAGAATATTTCCTTTTGAGTTTTTGAGGTAGATAAATTGAATTGTTCGGAATTGATTTTACAATCAGCCAGAAGATTTACTAATTCAAAAAGACGATTACCAAGTTCAGTTTTCTTTTTCAGTAGTCCCTTTATTATCTTTTCATCCTCCTGTATATCAACCTTATTATTACCATCCTTCAATCTATTCATTGACCACTGATAGTAATCCTTAGAGATTGATATCTCTCCTATTGATTTTTCAATTACAGAGTCAATCTCATCTCTTGTAATTGACCCCTGAGAGCATTTTCCCTTGCTTTTAGAACAGTGATAATAAAGGATGTCGATTATACTTGGATTTTTCATTTCCGAGAATGGGGTATCACATCTTGGGCAATTCCCCATATTTTTTACTGAATATTTGAACTTGCAATTTGTACAAATAGCCTGCAATTTATGATCTGGTGTGACCATACATCCACATTCACCACATTTAATAATTCCTCTATATGGAAAATCATATTTTCTCTCTTTCCCTATTGAGTGAATTGCTCCTTTAAGTATAATTTGAGCCTTTTGAAACTCTATAGGGCTAATCATAGTCAAATGCTTTCCTCTGTGGCAAATTAACCCACCATCTTTATTTGGCCAGTAAAAATAACCGGAATAAAATTCATTAGTGAATATGTAGTAATAAGTTGATTGAGGACATTGTTTATTCCCTTTAGTTTTCAACCCCAAAGCATTTCCTTTTCTTCTCAAATCAGCAACAGTATAATTACCAGTTAAAAGTAATTTCCATAGCTTTTTAAGAATGAAAAATCTTTCTTCATCTGGAATTATTTCTTTTTCAACCCCGGGAGTGAATAGAGGATTATGCATGTATCCAATTGGCAATTGAGGTATCGGATACCAACCTCTTTCAGCTTTTTGACGCATTCCTCTTTTAACATCAAGGCTTAAATCTTTGACGTATTGATTAGCCATACCAAATTCAACTTGCATGAGCAAGACATTGTCTGTAGGATTATAATCTCTTTCAAAGGTCTGAATATGTTTGATGATATTCTGTTGGAGCATCCAACTTATTTGTCCTCCATCTATTGGATTTCTGGCTAAACGATTGAGCTTCCAAGTAAGTATTCCTTGGGCTTCTCCTTTATGAATTCGTTTAAGCATCGAATTAAATCCAACTCGACCTGGCTCTTTTGCAGATTTTGATTCTTCTATAACATCAACTACATTGATGTTATATTTTTCAGCTAATTTCTTAGCTTCTGCAATCTGATCCTCGATGGAGGCCATTTGGCGATCCTCCGACTCACTAGATTTTCTTGCATAGAGAAAATATTTGAAATCAATATTTCTCATGGCAGAAACCAGAAAGGGATAACAGAATAATTTAAGCGTTTTGGCACACAAAATTTTCTGTTACCCCTTTCTGGGCTTAAATTATAAATCTTGTGTGCCGTTGTTATTTTATCATACTTCATATACTTTTATCAATAACAATAGCTACTAATCGAATTAAGCTCAATCCTTCTTCGATTGCTTCATCTCTAGAAATTTCTTCTCCAAATCGCTCAAAATATAGCTGTTGAAATTCTTTGATTTGTTCCTCATTTAATTCTGTTGGTACTCGTAAAATCATGTAATTTATTCTAAAATTTCAATAGGTAAAAGAAAGTACTAAACGTCTGCCTCTAATTCAATTTTTTTCTACCTCTAATAATCTCATAATTCATTTATTATTAAATGATGCAAGAGAATTACACAAAAACGCCTAATATTATTTTCGATCAACTTTTACTAGAATTAAATAATTCGGAGCTTAAAATCCTTCTAGTAATTGTCAGACAAACTTATGGCTGGTGGGATAGCAAATCAAAAGAGTACAAAAAAAGAGATCGAATAACTTACAACCAGTTTATTTCTAAAACTGGTATTTCAAGACGAATAATTTCTATTGCAATTAATTCATTACTCAAAAAGAATCTGATCGAAATTACCGATACTTCAGGGAATATTTTAGATGTTCCAAAAGATAGAAAAGGTCGATATTTTATTTACTATTCTGCACTTATCAAACATGTTCATTCACTATCAACATGTGCAAAAAATGATACTAACATGTGCAAAAAGCGACATCAACATGTGCAAAATATGGTACATAACAAAAGAAACTATAACAAAAGAAACTTATCAAAAGAAAGAGGGCCTAATTACAAACAAATTGGAGAAATTATTGAAGTAGTGAAATCAAGATGGGAACACAAAATAAAAGAATGATAACGATTTATCGGTATTCTTAGGAATACCGATAAATCTACAATAACTTTTATTTGTATCACCATTTTGTCTTTATATCAATTTATTGTTACTGCCTTCCTTTTTTAATTTTATCTAAAATTAATTTAAGCAATTTTAATATAACTAATTGCGAATTAAATATTTATGAGAAATTTATTAAGAACATATCGTAAAAGGACAGAATTATTAATCAATGATATTTCCTATCTCCTTTCCATGAAAGATAGCTCCATGCTATCTCGATGCGAAAGAAGTTGGCGAAAGCCAAGCCTTGAAATAATCTTCACCTACAATATTTTATTTCAGGTATCTATTGAAAAATTATTTGAAAATGAAATGAAAAATACTCTTAGAAAAATTGCTGAAAACATTGATCCGTTAATTGAAATACTTACAAAACAAGATTTGACCAAAAAGGTCGAGGCCCGAATCTTATTCCTGCAATCATTAAAAGCATTAATTAATACAAAAATATGAATGAAGGAACATTAATTGCAGTCTATCCTAACACAACAGGATTTGGCTATGTTATTTTAAACGAAAAGGCTGAAATCCTAGATTTTGGGATTATCACTATTCGCCCCGCTAAAAATGAAAAATGTATTGAGAAAATAAAAGAGGTGGTCGGCTACTTTCAGCCAAGCATCTTAATATTAGAAAATTATGAAAATTCTGTGAAATCGGAGAGAATAAAGGAATTAATCAAACAAATATACAGTTGTGTAACTGAAGGGATTAAAATCTTCGAATATAGCAGAGAACAAGTTAAAGACACTTTTGAGATTTTTGGAGCGAGAAATAAATACGAAATTTCTCAAAAAATCTCTGAAATATACCCAGAGCTAAAAACAAAACTTCCAAATAAAAGAAAACCCTGGGAGCCGGAAAATTATTATCAAGGAATATTTGATGCCTTGGCTTTGGTTTTAACTCATCAATATTTAAACGATTAAATAGTTTTCCTCAAGGACAACTTTGGTAAAGCTCAATTCAAAAGAAAAATAAAAAGAAATAGTCTAAAATAATTTATTTTACCGCAACCATAGTTTCATTGATTTTTGTATTTTTAATGTATTAAAATTCAATGCAATGAACACAACAAAAAAACAAGTCGGTATCTGGATTAGAGTTTCAACCGAAGACCAAGCTAAAGGTGAAAGCCCAGAAAATCACGAACAAAGAGCAAGAAGTTACGCTCAAATAAAAGACTGGGAAGTTATAGAAGTATATCATTTGGAAGCTGTCAGTGGTAAAGCAGTGTTACATCATCCTGAAGCTCAAAGAATGTTGAAAGACATCGGAACAGGCAAAATCACAGGCTTGATTTTCTCAAAAATTGCCAGACTTGCCCGAAACACCAGAGAACTACTCCAAATAGCCGACATTTTCAAACAATACAACGCTGACTTGATTTCATTACAGGAAAGTATAGATACCTCAAGCCCAGCAGGACGTTTCTTCTATACTCTCATTTCTGCTATGGCTCAATGGGAACGAGAAGAGATAGCCGACCGAGTTTCAGCCTCTATACCAATCAGAGCCAAACTAGGTAAACCTTTAGGAGGACAAGCTCCATACGGTTATGAATGGAAAGACAAAAAACTTATCACCAGCGAAACCGAAGCCCCCATCCGAAAACTTATATATGACCTTTTTCTAGAACACAAAAGAAAAAACACCGTTGCCGAAATTCTAAACAAAAGAGGCTATAGAACAAGAAACGGCTCAAAGTTCTCCTATACTACCGTTGTCAGACTTTTGGAAGACCCAATTGCCAAAGGTATGAGAAGAACAAACTATACAGCGAGTACAGGAGATAGCAAACATTGGAAATTAAAGAAAACAGATGATTGGGTTTTCCAAGACGTTCCCGCTATTATCGAAGAGGAAGTTTGGGATAAAGTAAATGGTGTTTTAACCGAGCAAGCCAAGAATAACAAACAACCACTTAATAAGAAAACTCATTTATTTACTGGATATGTTATTTGTAATTGTGGAACTAAAATGTATTTGTTATCAAACAATCCAAAATACACTTGCCAGAAGTGTAAAAACAAAATTCCCGAAGAAACTTTGGAAGAAATATTCTACACAAAACTGCAAGAATATACCATTTACAAAGAAAATATTGAGAGGTATATTTTAGATAACAACAACACAATGAGCGAAAAAGAAGTTCTTTTAAAAACCAGCCAAAAAGAAGCTCAAAAAATCCAATCCAAACTTGATAACCTGATAGAACTTCATTTGAATAAGCAAATGCCTACAGAAGGCTTTAAACACCACTACAGCCCTTTATTTGAGCAGTTACAGCAGATACTAGCTCAAATACCACAAATAGAGGGAGAAATTCTCGCCTTAAAGCAAAACGAAGAAAACAGTAAATATATCTTCTCTGAAGCAGAAAACTTGTTTTCCAAATGGAACACCTTAACCAAAGACCAAAAAAGAGATATTGTTGAATCCATAACAGAATCCATAATCATTGATTCCGAAGAAGTAACCATAAACGTAAAATACTTAATGCCCCCTTCTTCTTTAAACCCCACAAATGGTCACCACAACTTCAGGGATTCATGGAAGTAACCAGCATAAAACTGGCCGGATATTCCACTGAAAATTTGGCCCGTGAAATGGTGATTGTCCGGTCTTCCAGCGGTTGGCGCATTACTTCGAGCACCTGCCTTTTGAACTCAGGAAGTTCATCGAGGAAAAGTACGCCATTGTGTGCCAGACTTATTTCTCCGGGTTGTGGGAATGCACCACCACCAACCAAAGCGACATCAGAAATAGTGTGGTGTGGGCTGCGGAATGGACGCTGGGTCATTAACGAAGTTTCACGATCAATCTTACCAACTACCGAATGTATTTTGGTGGTTTCCAGCGCTTCGCGCAGGGTAAAAGGTGGAAGAATAGTCGGAATTCGCTTGGCCAACATCGTCTTTCCGGCACCTGGCGGCCCGATAAGAAGAATATTATGACCGCCGGCAGCAGCAATTTCAAGCGCACGTTTTACGTTTTCCTGCCCCTTCACATCCGAAAAATCGACATCACATTCATTTACTTTCGAAAAAAACTCTTCACGAGTATTGACAATAACTTGTTCCAGTTCCACTTCGTCATTAAAAAAACCGATCACTTCACTGAGACTGTCAACACCATACACTTTCAAAGTATCAACAACTGCGGCTTCGCGTGCGTTTTCTTTAGGAAGAATAAAACCTTCAAATCCTTCCTCGCGGGCTTTGATAGCAATTGGCAAAGCGCCCTTGACAGGCTGCAGGGTTCCATCAAGCGACAATTCGCCAACCATCAGGAACCTGCAAACTTTTTCGGTTTTTATTTGCTCGTTGGCAGCCAGAATACCAATGGCTAATGGCAGATCGTAAGCCGAACCTTCTTTTCGGATATCGGCTGGTGCCATGTTAATAACTACTTTTTTTCGTGGCCATTTGAAATCGTGGAGACGCATGGCTGACTCGATGCGTTGCTGACTTTCTTTTACAGCACTGTCGGGAAGACCAACCATATAAAATTTGATTCCCTGTGAGATTTCAGTTTCGATAGTGATAGTAGTAGCATCAATGCCATGAACGGCGCTGGCGAAGGTTTTGATGAGCATTTGGCGAAAATTTTGGAATTGGGCTTCCCTAAATTACGAAGACCAAGGCAGACCACCAAATTATGTTGGATATTTCACGTTCAAGGATACTGAAAATCAATCAATAGCCTTTCAGATCAATGTTTAAACTGTCGATCATAGTGACCCATTTGCCCATTTTTTTCTGAATAATCCGGAAGTGATGCTGGTCTTCGGGAGTAACGAAAGAAATGGCTTCACCGGGATTTTCTGCACGACCTGTCCTGCCAATCCGGTGGATATAATCTTTGGGAGAACGGGGCAATTCGTAATTGATCACATGAGGTAAGAACTCGATATCAATTCCACGAGCCAGTAAATCGGTGGTGACTAAAACCCGAAGAGCACCTGTTTTGAATTCGCGCAAAGCTTCTGTTCGCGCTCCCTGACTCTTTTTACTGTGGATAGAAACAGCATCGATCCCATTTTTGCAGAGTTTATCGGCCACATTATCGGCCTGAAAAGTTGAAGAAGTAAAAACAAGTACCTGTTTCAAATCGTTCTTTTTTATGATGTAGCGCAACAGTGGCCCTTTCCTTTCAAGCGAAACAAAATAGCCTGTCTGTTCGATCAAATCGATGTTCTCTTTTTCCGGCTCAATCTTAATGACCACCGGATCACGAAGAATAATCTGATTGATATCGGCAAGTTTATCACTAAGAGTAGCTGAAAACAAAAGATTCTGGCGTTTTTGTGGCAACAACGCAAAGATGCGTTTCATCTCGTCCTGAAATCCCAGGTTGAGCATTTTATCAGCTTCGTCCAATACCAGTGTATCAATTTCTGATAAATGAACAGCATTGGATTCAACCAGTTCAAGCAGCCGTCCGGGCGTAGCGACCAAAACCTGAACACCCTGAAGACCGATCATTTGCGGGTTAATGGACACCCCACCAAAAACAGCAATGGTTTTAATACGATTCGGAAGTTCCGATCCAAATTGGATGAAAACGTCCCGAACCTGTACCGCCAATTCGCGCGTTGGCACCAAAACCAAAACTTGGGCATGTCTGTTTTTGGCAGTCGATTGACCCTGCAGATTGTTTAAAATCGGCAACACATAACTGGCGGTTTTACCCGAGCCGGTTTGGGCAATGCCTAACAAGTCTTTTCGTTTCAGAATTGCCGGTATGGCCTCTTTCTGAATAGGAAATGGCTGTGTGTAATTTTGATCGGCCAGAACTTTTACCAGTGCAGGAGATAATCCAAAGGATGAAAATGGCATACAATTTTAGATATGATTCAGCGACAAAGATAGGTGAATTTTGAAACTGATTGAACCAGGAAATGTGCCCCAATCTATACTTTCAAACTCTCCCTATTTTTTCTGATAAATGCGTACATAATCAATCACCATTGAACGCGGGAAAATGTTGTCATCTATTCCCTGAGCGCCACCAAAGGTTCCGCCAACTGCAATATTTAGTAGTAAGTGAAATCGTTTGTCAAATGGCCAAACCTGAATTCCCGTTCCTTCATTTTTAAAGGTATGATAGAGTTTGGCATCAACATAAAACCGCAATTCGCTGGCATCCCATTCCAGAACATATTTATGGAATGCCGAATAACAATCGGATACATTGGTTATCTGATTTTTATGCGTTCCATGAACGTAATTGTAGGATTTGGTTTGAACCGTGGCAGCAATCCAATTGGGAATATACCCCAGGTTTTCCATAATATCTATTTCACCACTGGCAGGCCATCCACCATAGGCCCAGTCGGTAGGAAGCATCCAGATGGCCGGCCACATTCCAACTCCAGATGGAAGTTTGGCATTTACTTCTATTCTTCCATATAACCAGTCGCCTTTTGCTCGGGTAACCAGCCGTGCTGAAGTGTATTTTTTCCCTTCAAAATCTTCCTTAATTGCATTGATGTATAAATGGCCATCCTTTACTTCAGAGTTTTTTAACCGGGAATCAGTATAGTATTGCGCTTCGCTATTTCCCCATCCATGTCCTCCAACGTCGTAGCTCCATTTGCTTGCATCTGGTAATCCAATGTAGTCGAACTCGTCACTCCAAATTAAGTCATACCCTACCGGGATTTGGTCATCTGGATTTGTACCCGAATCCTTTTTACAAGCCCCGAGTAAAATTAAAAAGATGATAGAAATAATTAGAAACAAATATTTCATGGGTGCAGTTTGTTGTTTATATTCTGACCAATCCTGAATAACCAAAATCTGAAAAAAGTTGTTCCCAATCATACTTTTTTCAAATATATGCTTAAAAACAATATGTTCGCGACAAAGTTTGTAACAAACAAAAAAAGGCAGAATTTCCATTCCACCCTTTCTGTATTTTTCTCTTCGACAGGCTCAGTGAGCGGATTCTCTGTCTCCTGATTTTTCGGAAGCTGAGACTTCGTCGTGAGCTCAGTCGAACGCTTGTCGAGCTTATTTACACTGCTTTGCCCAGGTATCTTTTAACTGAACGGTACGGTTGAAAACCAACTTCCCATCGGTTGAATCCTGATCGATATTGAAATAGCCCAGACGTTCGAACTGGAAGTGATCCAATACTTTCGCATCTTTCACGAATGGTTCGATGTAGCATTTCGGCAATACCTGCAACGAGTCATGATTCATGAATTCCTTAAAGTCAACGTCTTTGTGTCCATCTGGTTCTTCGTCAGAGAACAAGCGATCGTACAAACGAACTTCGGCTTCAATATTTTCGGTGGCCGAAACCCAATGAATGGTCGATTTTACCTTGCGTCCGTCAGGGGAATTTCCTCCACGCGAAGCAGGATCATAGGTACAATGTATTTCGGTGATTTCGCCATTGGCATCTTTAATTACATCGTTACATGTAATGAAATAGGCGTAACGAAGGCGAACTTCTGTTCCGGGAGAAAGACGGAAGAATTTCTTGGGTGGTTCTTCCATAAAGTCGTCGCGTTCGATATACAATTCGCGGGTAAATGGTACCAATCGGGTTCCCATCGAAGCGTCTTCCGGATTATTCACAGCTTCCATTTGGTCAATCGTTCCTTCCGGACAATTGGTAATGACAACCTTTAGTGGATTCAAAACCCCCATCACACGCTGTGCCCGTTTATTCAGGTCTTCACGGATCGAATATTCTAAAAGTGCAACATCGGTAATTCCGTCAGTCTTGGTCACCCCGATACGTTCGGCAAAATTCCGGAGCGATTCCGGAGTATAACCACGGCGACGCAAACCACATATAGTAGGCATTCGTGGGTCGTCCCAACCGGTCACGTGATTGTCTTTCACCAATTCGAGTAATTTACGTTTACTCATGACGGTATAGTTGAGGTTCAACCGCGAAAATTCGATCTGTCGCGGACGGTAATCTGAATCTTTCAGCTGGTCGATAAACCAATCGTATAGCGGGCGGTGAACTTCAAATTCGAGGGTACAAATCGAATGGGTAATGCCTTCCCAATAGTCACACTGTCCGTGGGCAAAATCGTACATCGGGTAGATGCACCATTTGTCGCCGGTGCGGTGATGTGGCGCTTTCATAATCCGGTAAAGGATTGGGTCGCGCATGTGCATGTTTGGCGAGGCCATGTCGATGTTTGCACGCAAAACGCAGTCGCCTTCGTTGAATTCACCAGCTTTCATCCGCATAAACAAGTCGAGGTTTGCTTCAATGGTGCGGCTTTTGAAAGGACTTTCGATACCCGGACGGGTGGGTGTTCCTTTCTGAATGCTGATGGTTTCTGCATCCTGATCGTCGATGTATGCCTTCCCTTCCTTAATGAGCTTAACCGCAAAATCGAAAAGCCGGTCAAAATAGTCAGAGGCATAATACAACCGATCATCCCAGTCAAAACCAAGCCAGCGGACATCTTCCATGATAGAATCAACATATTCGGTTTCTTCTTTCGAAGGGTTGGTATCATCGAAACGCAGATTAGTCAGCCCGTTGTATTTCTGAGCGGTACCAAAATTCAGGCATATCGATTTGGCATGACCAATGTGAAGGTATCCGTTGGGTTCCGGGGGAAACCGAGTATGTACACGTCCACTATTTTTGCCGGCACTAATTTCATCTTCAACAATTTGGTGAATAAAATTATTGGATTTCACCACATTATCATTCTCAATTGCATTTTCGCTCATTTGATTCATTTTAAAAAAGTCCTTTTCTGAATGGCATTAACGACAAAAGTATAAAATGATTTCATGTGTCAGATATTAAGCCTTTTTAAAATTGAATTCCGAAACAATAAAATTAATTTTGCTTTTTTATAAAACGAAAAACATGGCGATGATCGAAATTGAAGGAATGGAATTTTATGCTTTTCACGGGCATTTTGATGTGGAGAAAGTGGCAGGCAACCGGTTTTTGGTGAACCTGAAAATTGAAACCGATTGCAGCAAGGCCGGGCAAACCGACCAGCTTCAAGATACACTCGATTACCAGAAAGCTTATCTGGCGGTGAAAGAAGAAATGGCAGTTCCTTCTGATTTGCTCGAACACGTGTGTCAGCGCATTATTTCTCGAATAAAATCAGAATTTCCGGAGACTCAAAAAGTAAGCGTAAAAGTTTCGAAAATGAATCCGCCCATGGGAGGGCAAATTGAAAAGGTAAGTGTGACTATGGAAGGATAAGTATGAGTCAGGGCTTCACCTGAAGTGAAACCCCGACTGAAAATCTATTTTACTTTCGAAAATCTTACCAGAATCGAAGCATGAGGTTCAACCAAAGCTGAAAACCCTCCGCTTACAACACTTTTCATTTCTTTCCTCCACAAATCATTTACAGCATATTTTCCATTAATCCCAAGTTCATCAAGTGTAACTGATATTTCAGAAGTAATTGAATCGTTGATGTTAAAGAATGCTACATATTTATCTTCCGTTCCGGGAACATCTGCCGTCCAGACAATTAATCCATTTTCTTCTTTAAGTTGTTTGTTATTGGAACTGTTCTGATTGACTGCCAGAACTTCGTCGTTGGTCAGCAGCGAAAGGGTGAAATCGTCGTTCGTTGGCAAATCGCCGCCAAACATCAAAGGTGAGCGGAACATTGCCCATAGATTCATCAAAGTGTATTGCTCAGGTTTGGTAAAACCAGTCATGCGGTCGGTTCCCCGTTCAGCACGAAGCGCAATATGTCCCAAAGGAAGCATGTCGGCATCGGGCCAGTGACCTTCACCAATGTATGGAGCCCAATTGGCACAACGTTTAAACTGAGGAGCCAGCATTTTCCAGTTGTCCCAGAAATCGTCGCAAATGCGCCACATATTGGCATGGTTCATTACATGTCCGGCCTTTTCGATCGGAGTTGCCCCGGGTGAAGTGGAAAAAACCATTGGACGACCCGATTGGTCAATGGCTTTGCGGATCATGCCAATTTCGCCGTGATGATACGGCCTGGACAAATCGTCCACTTTCACGTAATCAACTCCCCACGAAGCATACAAATTGAAAATTGAATTGTAATAATCCTGGGCGCCTATTTTCAGGGTATCAATGGTGTACATATCGTGCAACCAGCCACATTGGAGTTTATCTGAATAAACCTCGGAAGCCTTGGTGCTTGTTCCCATAACAGGACAATTATTTTTCACTGCCAAAACAGGGATACCGCGCATCAGGTGAATACCAAATTTCAGGCCTTTGGAATGAACATAGTTGGCTAAAGACTTAAATCCTTTTCCATCGGCAGCCGAAGGAAATTTTTCAACGGCCGGTAACAAACGGCCAAACTCGTCCATAGTATAAACCGGATCCTTTTCGTTGTAACCTCCTGCTTTATCGTTGGCAACAAACCAGCGAATGTCAACCACAATATACTCCCACCCATGCTGTTTCAACTTTTCAGCCATATAATCAGCGTTGGCCTTCACTTCGGCTTCGGTTACAGTTGGTCCATAGCAATCCCAGCTGTTCCATCCCATTGGCGGAGTTTTGGCATATTGCCAGAATTGTTTATACTTACTTTCTTCGGAAGTCTTTTGTTTTTTACTGGCACACGAAGCCGCAACAACCAGAACTAGAGCAAGTAAAAGTAATTTGGTCAGTTTTTTCATATGAGCAGGTCTTTTCATTCGTCTAAAAGTGTAAAAGTAACATTTATACTTTTTGATTAAACTGTCCTTCATCAACTATTTCACTTTTTCGAGCCCAATTGAAAAGACAAAACCAGAAATCGATGAATTTATTCAATGATTTCTGGTTTTGAAACTCAGTAAAGTAACTGTTACAGCCTGATAAATAATTCTTCTTTATCTCTTCTGACTTTTGCTGCTCCGTTCAGGTAATCTTTTTCAGCATCGCGGTAACCCAAGGTAAGAATTACAGTACTGTGCAATCCTTTTTCGCTCAACCCAAGGGCGGCATCGAGTGCATCCGGATCAAAACCTTCCATCGGGGTGGCATCAATCTGCTCCTGGGCTGCTGCAACCAAACCAAATCCAAGTGCAATATATGCCTGACGCATATTCCAATTTAATAATTGCTCGGGCGATTTTCCTGAAATAGACCCGGTAATCATATTTCTCATTCCTTCGAGCGACTCTACCGGAATGCCACGAAGCGAGGCAATATGATTCAAATATTTTTCGACGTTTTCTGTGCTGTATTCCTTCCATGCGGCAAACACCAACACATGCGATCCTTCAGTTATCTGTGGCTGATTATAGATTGCCGGCGCTATTTTTGCCCTGACTTCCGGATCTTCAACCACAATAATACTATAGGGTTGGAGTCCGATTGACGATGGCGCCAGCTGGATGGCTTCCAAAATATTTTCAAGTTTCTCTGCCGGAACTTTTTGTCCATTCATTCTTTTGGTGGCATAACGCCATTTCAAATTCGTTAATGTGCTCATTTTAAAATTGTTTAAATGTAATTCGTGTCTCTATTCAGATTATTATAAATATTTTAGTTACTTTTAGTACCTAAATATATTAAAGTAACTAATGATAAAACAAATGTTCTGGATGAATTGTTTAAAGGAGTATGGAATTAGATCAAACAAATAGTCAAGCAACTGAATTTCAGCAAAAATTGAATCTTTTTTTGCAACATGACGAGGAACACCATGAATTTTGCCCGATTCGTGATGTGTTGGATCGGTTTGGCGATAAATGGTCACTATTGGTTATCCTGAATTTAGGTAATTTAGGTAAAGTCCGTTTCAACGAATTAAAGAATAAAATTGATGGAATCTCTCAGCGAATGCTTACGGTAACCCTGCGCTCACTTGAACGAGATGGCCTGATTACCCGAAGAATTTTTGCAGAAGTACCACCTCGTGTTGAATACGAACTAACACCATTGGGGGCAAGTTTGCTTCGACAAATTTGGGAAATGGCACAGTGGGCTTCAGGCAGTATCGGTCAGATTCTGGAAGCCCGGAAAGCATACGATCAAGGTGTTCCTCTAGCTGAACCTTTAGTATAAGGAGTTACTGAAATGTCGGATAAAAGTTCAATTTCTTACCAGCCCAAAAAATGCATTCCCATGCCTGCAACCAGGATAACAAGACCGGCAATCAGGTGCATGTACTTTTCTTTGGATTTAAATTTCAGGAAAGATGTACCGAAATGTCCCAGGTAAACGATGAACATCATGGTAGCTATGGTGGCAATACCGAAGAAAAGGGCAACTGATGCTATTCCGGTGGAACTCCGTTGTACTGCCGGAATAAACAACATCGGGATTAAAACTTCGCACGGGCCAAATACAAAAATGATGAACAAAACCCAGGGCGTCAATTTGGTTTCATCCACCTTTTCTTCCAGTCCGTGGCTAACCTGATGTTTGATTTCACGAAGATTTTTAGGTATAAGGAAATTCGGCAGGTGCTGATGTCCGCCATTCTTCAGGAATTTATAAAAGCCATAAACCGAATAGGCCAGGCCGAAGGCGATCAGCAATAAAGCAACAATATTGCCCCTGAACTCCTCTATAAAAGTCAGTTTATTTAAGCTGACACCCAATGCAATCCCTACAATTCCAATGAGTACGGAACCACCCACATGTCCAACTCCTGAAACAAAAGTGATCCACATGGTTTTTGGGACGCTCCAGTTTCTGGCTTTGCTCAACACGATAAATGGCAAATAATGGTCGGGACCCAAAGCAGTGTGGATGAACCCCAGAGAAGCAGCCGTAAGCGAAAGTAAAAACAGCTCGTCCATTTGAAATTTTATAATTTGTTGATCAAAGATGCCTGACAGGCCGCGCCAAAACCATTGTCGATATTGACTACCGATACGCCGGCGGCACAACTGTTCAGCATCGATAATAAAGCCGATAAGCCCTGAAAATTGGCACCGTAACCAATGCTGGTCGGTACGCCAATCACCGGTTTATCGACGAGTCCGCCCACCACGCTGGCCAATGCACCTTCCATGCCTGCAACAACAATTATCACCCGTGCATTGCGGATTAGATCCAGTTTATTGAAAAGCCGGTGAATGCCTGCAACTCCGACATCGTAAACGGTTACCACCTCATTGTTGAGAAACCGGACCGTTTCAACCGCTTCTTCAGCAACCGGAAGGTCTGATGTTCCGGCTGAAATAACGACGATATAACCTTTTCCGGAAATCTCTTTCCGATGTTTGTAAACAATAGTCTTTGCCAGTGGATTATAAACAGCTTCCGGAACCACACTTTTAACAGCCTCGTAAATTTCAGGAGTGGCGCGGGTTGCCAGTATATCAATCCCTTTATTGAACATCCTTTCGGCAATCTGCCTTACTTGTTCGGTCGTTTTTCCGGCAGCATAAATTACCTCGGGCAAACCGGTTCGGTGCTGGCGATCAGTGTCAATCGTCGCAAACCCCATTTCCTCAATGCCTCGTTTGGTGAAATGCGACAGGGCCTCCACCAAATCCATTTCGCCATCTTTATATTTTTCGAGGATGTCACGAATATCCATATCAGCAGTTTTTGTTGATGATTTTTTCTACCTCATTCAAACTGAGCCCATGCAGGTTTGCCAGTTTTTTCAGATCTTCAAATTCAGGTTTAAACCGAATCTCTTTTCCCTGAAACGAACTGCATTTCACCCGTACTTTCCCCAATTCTGTTTCAATTTCTTTTTCCTGACGTTCGAGAACCGTTTTAGTAACCGGATATTCCCTAAGCCCAATGGTGGTGCTGTTATTGAAGATGATCGACTTCATTTCAGGAGCAATATTCTTGCTGCATAAGACTGAAAGCATGTTGGCCGGTCTTGATTTCTTCATGATGATCGGGGTCAAAAAAACATCGCTGGCGCCGGCCTCAAAGAGTTTTCCGAAAAGGTGATCGTACCATTCCGGGTTCATATCGTCAATATTACATTCGAGCATCCAGGCCTCTTCGAGCCGGGTTGAATCTAACGCATCGCCGCTTTCCGAAAGGAAAACCCGCAACACATTTGGAACTTCAGAGACATCGCGTTGCCCAATTCCATAGGCGGTTTTCTGTATTTGGAAATCAATCTGATCAGTGAATTCATCAACCGTGGCCACAAGAATTGCAGCGCCGGTTGGCGTAGTTGCTTCATGTTGAACCAAACCGGTTTTGACTGGCACGGTCTGAACAATCAAAGCCGTTGCCGGAGCCGGAACTGGCATAATACCGTGTGCACATTTCACCATTCCTCCACCCAATTGTATTGGTGACGACATCACCTTGTCCACTTTCAGATAATCGAGACAAATGGCAGCGCCAACAATGTCGGCAATGGAATCCAAGGCTCCAACTTCGTGAAAATGTACCCGCTCTTTGCTGATATCATGAACTTTACCTTCTGCAACGGCAATCAGATCAAATATTTTTAGCGACATCGATTTGACTTTCGGAGAAAGTGGGCTTTGATTAACCAGTTCTTCCACATGCCGCAAATGACGGTGTTTTTCGTTCTCCGGATTTTCAACAACCACGGTTGCTTTGGTTCCAGAAATTCCCCGACGGATGTCTTTCTGAATCTCCAGGTGAAACCCTTCGATGTTCAATTTCTGTAATTCAGCAGTCAAATAATCGGGGTCAACACCCAGGTCAATCATCGCGCCCAGGTTCATATCTCCGCTAATCCCGGCAAAACAATCGTAATATAATATTTTCATTTTATGTCAATTTTTCTGTTTATAATTTGAACCACTTAGTTCATAGAGAAAATAATATCTATGAGTCCTATGTGCTTATGTGTTTATTTTTACACTTTTACGGGTGTTTTATAGACACGGAGGAACCAATTGCACGGTTCATTTTTCCGGAGACTAAACCTTCTTCGTCAATTTCAACGCGGGCAAATCCAATCGTTTGCATTTCGCTGATCACGGTATTTTTAATAGCCAGAAGTTTATCCAAATCATCTTTCTGAACCTCAATCCGGCCAAAGGTTCCAAAGTGACGAACCCGAACATCTTCAAAACCGTGGCTGTTCAAAATATCTTCGGCAGCTTCAATTTGCTGAAGTTTTTCAAGGGTCACAGCCTGGTTGTATGGAATTCTCGAACTCAGGCAGGGACTGGCTGGTTTGTTCCAGTTAGGTAAATTGAAATGTTTGGCTATCTCCCGGATTTCATCTTTGGTAACTTTACAGTCGACCAACGGTGAGATAACCAGATTCTTTTGTGCCGCATCAATTCCGGGCCGGTAGTCACCCAAATCATCGTAATTTGTTCCGCTCAAAATTTCGAATCCGGGGTATTCCTTTTTCATTTCCTGAAGGTCGTGAAACAAGTGATCCTTGCAAAAGAAACATCGGTTGATCGGGTTTTGACTATAATTGGAATCGCTTAGTTCTTCAGTTTTAATAACTCGTAGCTGGATGTCAAATTCTTCGCAGAACGATTTGGCCAACCTAAAATCTTTATTCTTCAGACTTTCGGAATTTGAAATTACACCAATCGCATTTTCTCGTCCCTGAAATTTCCTTGCCAGATAAAGAACCAAAGTGGAATCGATTCCTCCTGAAAAAGCAACCATAGAGCCTTTTCTTTGGCCGTACCACTCCTTCAGCAAACCAAGTTTTTCTTCTAAAACTGTATTTAAATCATTCATGCTTTATTCGTCTTGTTACTTTTATTTCCTTTCGTGTTACCAGCCAGGTAAAAAAATTATTCTGTTTTACTCATGATCAGCTTGCCGTGCTGAATACCTTTAATGCCAATCAATTTATCTGAAAGCTCTGTCAACCTGCGTGATACGCCTTTAACAGCAATAATTTCCATGCAGTTTTGTTCACTCAGGTTGAATTGCTGAACACCAATCACCACATCGCGGTATTGAAACTGAATCTCTGCCGAATGAGTTCTGATTTCAGTTTTTAGATTGTTGTAAACCATCACCACAGCGCCTGCCACCAGATTATCGCATTTCCATTTTTGTTCTACCAGATTTTTTTCAATCAGGTAGCGGATAGCCTGAGACCGGTTCGAAAAATTGTTCTCGGTCACATACTGATCGAGTGCTGTCAGCAGCTCTTCTTCCAACGAAACGCCAAAACGGGAAACAGCCATGTGTTACTTTTTTACAGGTTCGTGCTACCAGAGAACGAAGATAAAGTTTTGAGTGGATTTTACAAACGAAAAAAGGGATTTTAAGGAACAAGGAACCAATAAAAACTGTGAACAGAATATTTGAACTTAAAGATAAAATTTTGGCATGAAATCACACGAAATTCGAATATGCCTAAAATCGAAGTATTACTACAAACCCTTTCCTCTCTTTCAGAATAAGCATATTCTCCGAAAACCAAAAACCCTGTTATAGTCCTGAATGATGCTGAATAATACCTATTCTTTTGTTCAGTAATTAAACAAGTTTATCTACCTTTCGAAAGAACAAAAAAACCAATCCAGTGATAAACATCGCATTATTCGGTCCCCCGGGAGCCGGAAAAGGAACCCAATCTGCTTTTTTAATTGAAAAGTACAACCTGTTTTATATTTCAACAGGCGATTTGTTGCGTAAAGAACTGGCCGAAGAAACCAAACTTGGGCTTGAGGCGAAAAGCATCATCGCTGCCGGGAAGCTCGTCTCCGATGAAATTATCGTGCAAATTCTCGAAAAAACGATCAAAGAAAATTCCCAGGCAAGTGGCTTCCTATTCGACGGATTTCCGCGAACCATCATACAAGCATACATTTTGGAGGGTTTAATGATTAAATTAAATACTTCACTCAATTGTTTAATCAGCATTGAAGTGCCGGAAGAAGAATCGGTTGCACGACTTCTGAACAGAGGGTTAACCTCGGGCCGATCTGATGACAATGAACTGGTTATACGGAAAAGGCTGAAAGAATATGAAGAAAAAACGCTGCCGGTACTTAATTTTTATAAGGAAAAAGGAAATTACATATCCATTGACGGACACCAGGGTGTAGGGGAAGTTACCGTTCAGATTGAAGAAATTATCAATAAAGAACTGAGTAAGAAGTTGATGAACGTGGTCATTTTTGGTTATCCGGGCTGTGGAAGAGGCTCACAGGGCATGGAACTTTCCAAAAAATACGGTCTCGAATATATATCTACCGGCAGAATGCTTGAGGAAGAAATAGAAGCAGGCACCGAATCGGGTAAAAGAATCACTCAAATCTACGAGAACGGAGAATTGGTTCCTGATGAACTGGTGGTTCCCTTAATATTAAATAAAATTAAAAATTCAAAGACAGTTAAAGGATTCATCTTTAAAGGATTTCCAAGGACACTGGTTCAGTCGTATATTTTGGATGGAATTTTGAAAAAGCACAATACGACCATTCGAAAAATAATTGAAATTCAGGTGGGTCCGCTCGAATTGATTTCCCGGCTCGACCAACGCAGCAAAACCAAGCATTGCAAACCATACGATACCAGTACCGAAAAAATTGTGCGAAGATTAAAAGAGCACGAAGAAAAAACCATTCCGGTTCTCGATAAGTATAAGGAAATTCATGATGTAGCTATCGTAAATGGAGATGCTCCTTTTGAAGTTGTCTTTGAACGATTGTCCGAAGAAATCGAAAAAGGGTTTAAAAATCTGAGATAGAATTAATACAAATGAGTTGATAGGTAAATTTAAGTTCCTGTCCATGAAACACAAAATTTGCTTAAGTCTGATTTTCATTACCTTACTAATCTCATGCAAAAAGCAGGAGAATATACCTGCTCATGAATTAACTATTTCCGAATTCAAGACTAATTTGAAATCGGAAATGATTTATAATGAAATCGTTGCAAAATTTGGAGAACCGGCGAAAGACGTTGGAAGCGGAATCCATATTTATGTTTATGTACTGAATGATTCTACCGAAATTTGGATTGGGTATGTCAATAAAATCATATACGCCAGGCATGTGGATCAAAACCGACAAATAATTCAGATACTCATTTAGCCCCGGGAATAAGTAAAAAGATTTGCCAGTTAAATACAATCGTCTGTTTCAAATCCGGGTGATAACTATTCTCTATTGAAACTCTTTTAACCGACCCATTTATTTTACATTGAATTTTTCCCGGTATTCCATGGGAGTCATGCCTACGAGTTTATTAAAAACCTTCCGGAATGATTTTGGGTCGGAATAACCGGTCCGGTCAATAATTTCATTAATGTTCTGATTCGTTTGCTCCAATTGTTTCTTGGCCGACTCGATACGCACATTTTGTAAATATTCAATGGGTGGAATTCCGGTTGCCAGCTTAAATCTCCGGGCAAAATTTCTCCTGCTCGAAGGAATGTCTTTCATAATATCGTCCAATGATCCAATCTCATGAAATCGGGTTTCCATATTCTCCTGAACTTTTTTCACCAGATCATCTTTGTGATTACGACTGGGCACGAAAGTCCCAAAATAACTCTGGCTATACCGGTCCAAATCAATGGCAAAAATTTTAGCTATCCGGATTACCATTTCATTTCCGCAGTATTTTTGAACCAACCGCAGCAAAAGGTGAAAGGTTGAAGTTGATCCGCCGCTGGTATAAAAACAACCGTCTTCCGTAACCACATGGTCTGGTTTTAAAATAACCGCCGGGAAAGCCATTGAAAACCGGGCACAGGCATCAATGTGTGTGGTCGCCAGTTTCCCGTTAAGCAAACCGGATGCGCCGAACAAAAACGTTCCGGTACAAAAACTGGCAATTTCAGCTCCATCCTGACATTGACGATGCAGCCAGGGAATATACATTTGATTCTTCAATAGTGTTTCCTTCATGTTTTCCGTTGAAAACGAAGGAATCAAAACCACATCTGCTTTCAGTTCTGATTGTATGGAGGTTACCGGATAACCATATAACAAAGAACCCTCTTTTTCAATTTGATCGGGGGTACGAAGTAGATGTATCTCAAATGGTTTTTCCCGATTTTCTTCTTTGTAAATCCGGTTTACTGTTTCAAAGACATCAAGAATTGCCGCAATACTCAATAGCTTATAATCATAGGGCACTATCAATCCTAAATTTGTCATTTCTTATCTTTTTCGCTAATTTAAGACATTTTTGTCTTAAATACCCCGAAATTTGGCTTTTTTGTTATTGGTCTTATTTTCACAATGTTCGAACTTTGGAATTAGAAAAATGTTTTAAACAATTAAATAGCAGAAATCATGGAAACACAAACTAAAACAGAACCAGGCAAAATAAAGAAAGTAGCTAATATTCAAAAGATTACTCCATTTTTATGGTTCGACAAGCAGACAGAAGAAGCTGTTAATTTTTATGTCTCAATTTTCAAAAACTCGAAAATTAATACCACCACGCGATATGGGAAAGAAGGCGCAGAAGCTTCAGGTATGCCTGAGAATTCGGTTATGACCATGGCTTTCCAGATTGAAGGGCAGGATTTTGTGGCTATAAACGGCGGACCTGTTTTTCAAATCAATCCAACTATTTCCTTTTTTGTGAACTGTGAAACTATTCAGGAAATCAACCGGCTTTGGGAACAATTATCGGAAAGTGGAACGGTAATGATGGAACTCGACAGCTATCCATTCGCTGAAAAATACGGCTGGATTCAAGATAAATATGGAGTTTCATGGCAATTAATTTTACCTGAAAGGGAACAAAAAATTACGCCTTGTTTCATGTTTACCGGCGATCAGCACAAAAAAGCGGAAGAAGCAATCAATTTCTACATCTCAATATTCAGCGACTCCAAAATTATTCAGTTGGAGCGGTATGGAAAAGAAGTTGGTCCCGAAGGTGCGGTTGTTCACTGCAAGTTCACCCTCAACGGACAGGAATTCATCGCCATGGATAGCCATGAAAATATGGGCATGAACTTTAATCCGGCCATCTCGATGGTGGTGAATTGTGAAACTCAAGATGAAATTGACTTTTACTGGGAAAAACTTACAGAAGGCGGTTTCGAGGGCGCTCAGCAATGTGGCTGGCTTCAGGATAAGTTTGGCGTATCGTGGCAAATTGTGCCGAATGTTTTGGGCGAACTGTTAAGCCACCCGGCTAAATCAGGAAATGTGATGCAGGCCATGCTTCAAATGAAAAAACTTGACATTAAAATGTTACAGGATGCTGTGAATCATTAATAGATACAACTTAAAAGAATCCGAAATGGTCGAGGTTTTTAAAACAAATGTTGAGCAACCCGAGCATTCAGAAATGCTTATTGATCAAATTACGAACCAGATTCCAAATAGTCAGATCAATTTCGATTTGGAAGACTGTGATAAAATTTTGAGGATTGAGGCTGAAAGTGTTTCAAATCAAATCATTATTGAAATACTTCATCAAAACGGTTATCAGGCCGAAGTACTGATTTAAAATAAATAAAAATCTGAATATGAGAAAATTAGTTTCGTTTATGCACATTTCGCTGGATGGTTTTACCACCAACTCGAAAGACCAAATGGACTGGATTATAGCTGATGATGAAATGTTCGAAATTGCCGGACAGCAAACCCTGAAATCAGACACTGCCGTTTATGGACGTGGAACTTACAAAATAATGGAAGCCTATTGGCCAACGGCAGCCGACCAGCCCAATGCAAGCAAACACGACATTGAACATTCGGCCTGGTACAACAGTGTTCAAAAAATTGTTGTTTCAAAAACGTTGAAAAGTTCCGAAATAAAGAACGCGAAGCTTTTCAGTGAGAATTTACAGGATGAAATCATGAAATTGAAAAATGAGCAAGGAAAAGAAATCGTCCTGTTTGGTAGTCCAACCCTTACCCGCTCGTTAATGAATGAAAATTTAATCGACGAGTACTGGCTATTCATCAACCCAATTTTGCTTGGGCAAGGCAATAATTTATTCAAAAACCTTTCGCACGAAATCAAACTGAAACTCCAAATGAGCAAAACATTTGCTTCGGGGGTTATTTGCCTTCATTACTCAACAATCTAAAATAACATATCCATGAAAACAAAAGTAAAAGCAATTCCAGAGGGATGGCATTCAGTAACTGCCTACATTTCAGTAAAAGGCGCCAAGGACGCCATCGAATTTTACAAAAGCGCTTTTGGCGCAAAAGAAACAGGGCGACTCACCATGCCCGATGGTAGCATTGGACATGCTGAGTTGGAAATAGGCGATTCGAAAATTATGATCGCAGAAGAGAATGAACAGTGGGGCAATTTAAGTCCGCAAACAATCGGTGGAACTCCGGTAAGCCTTTGCTTATATGTGGATGATGTTGATGCCGTATTTGTCAAAGCGCTTCAGGCCGGAGCAAAAGTTACCGGGGAAATGGTGGTAAAAGACCAATTTTACGGTGATCGGACAGGTGGTATTACCGATCCTTTTGGTCACCAGTGGTCAATCATGACGCACATCGAGGATGTTTCTTTCGAGGAAATGCAAAAACGGATGAGTGCAATGTTTCAGACAACCAGTTAATTGAAATAATTAACATTGAGTCTACTCCGAAAAGTCAAAAACCCCTAAATCCCCTGAAGGGGACTTTGAGGAGTTCATTGATTTTCAACGAGTTCCCCTTTAGGGGTCAGGGGTAAAAAAGTTAAAAATCAATGAACTCGGACTTTTCGGACCGGACTCAACTTTAAAGCAAATCAATATGTCATTTCAGGCTTATTTAAATACAATCAAATCAAAGACGGGCAAAGGTCCTGACGATTTCAGGAGAATGGCGGAAGAGAAAGGATTTAGTCAGGACGGACAATTGAAACCTGAAATAAAAGCAGGTAAAATTGTTGATTGGCTAAAGGATGAGTTTGACCTGGGGCATGGGCACGCTATGGCGATTTATGCACTTTTGAAAGGGATGAAAAACGAAGACAGAAAATAGCAGATTGTTAGTGGTCATTGTAAGCAGTTCGCAAATAACCAACAATGAAAGACAATTAAAGGCAGATATGAGAAAGATAATTGCAGCTATCAATATGACCCTTGACGGGTTTTGCGATCATACGGCAGGACTGCCCGATGAAGAAATACATCAACATTATACGGAATTATTAGGTCAGGCAGACTTGATTCTATATGGCAGAACAACGTATCAACTTATGGAATTTTGGCGAACTCTGTTAGAAAAACCTTCGGATGAAAAATCAATGAATGACTTTGCAATTGCTATAGACAAAATTCCAAAAATTGTCTTTTCGCATACGCTGAAAGATGTAGAATGGGACAGCGCAAGATTGTCAAATCGAGCTATTGAAGAAGAAGTTTTAGAACTCAAACAACAATCAGGTAAAGACATTTTAGTTGGCAGTCGGAGTTTAATTATACAACTAATGAAACTTAATTTGATTGATGAATACCAATTTTGTGTTCACCCTGTTGTTGCAGGAAGCGGTTTGTCCTTATTTGAAAATATAAACGAGAGAACTATTCTTAAACTCATAAAGACTAAAACCTTTAGTGGTGGTGCAGTAACGCTTTACTATGAACCGACAATCGAAAAAACAACGAACCGCTAACATTGTATCGTTACACCCTGCACTCAGACATTTGGAATAAAAAATAAATAAACAACTTAAAAATAATAATTATGGCACTTATCAATCCACACATTAACTTCAACGGAAATGCCGAAGAAGCATTCAATTTTTACAAATCCGTATTTGGCGGAGAGTTCACAACGATTGTACGTTTAAAAGACCTATCAAGCCCTGAATTTCCGGTAGCAGAAAATGATGCAGATAAAATAATGCACATTGCTTTGCCTATCGGCAAAAACAGTTTAATGGGCAATGATGTTCCGGAAAGTATGGGTCCGGTAAATGAAAATGAAAACAGATCTAAAATATCGATTAGTGCAGAAAGTCGTGAAGAAGCCGACAAGTTATTTAGCGGACTTTCAGCAGGTGGAGATATTGAAGTGCCTATTGGCGACAGTCCCTGGGGTTCATATTTTGGGATGTTTAGGGATAAATTCGGTATTGAATGGATGGTGGATTTTTCTAACGGATAAAAGTAACTGCTAAAAAACATCGAAAGCCAAATGTCACTATTCACCAATTGAATTTGATAGTCTGTTTCAAATCCGGATGAATACTTAACGGAACGGGGCTGGTACCAGCCACACTCTCAATCAACCTTTTTTCTTCATCCGTGTATCTTTTCTTAGGGAAATTGAATTCCAGAACGACTTCGGAAACGCGGCGCGGTGCATCGGCCATGATTTTGGTAATTTCAATTTCGGTTCCGGCCAGGTCAATCCCATTGTCCATGGCTTTGATGCCCATAATTGTCATGATGCAATTGCCAAGCGAAGTGGCCAGCAAATCGGTTGGTGAGAATGCTTCTCCCTTACCCCGATTATCGCATGGAGCGTCGGTAATGATTTTGCAACCCGACTGCAAATGAATATTTTCGGTGCGTAAATCGCCCAGATAGGTGGTTTTTACTGTTGTCATAGTCGTAATATTTTTGGCTAATTTAGAAATAATGCCAATTCATTCACCATGCTTTCTTTCTTCGAGCTTTTTGATTGTCTTCTTTAAATTTTTGATTTGAAAGTGGGCAGCGATAGTTCCAACTGTAAATCCAACAAAAATTAGAGAATAACCATATGGATAATGTTGAAGTCTAAAGAATGCTCCCATTAAGACTGCAATTGCTGCAACTGTATAAAGGATGTTAATTAACTGTTCTAATTTATTTTCATTCATTTTAGCCAGATTGTGAATTAGGTAGTAATTTTCTTTTGAAACCAGACTATGAATTTATGAAAAATAAGTAACAAATTCGATTCTACACTCATAAAAATATTGCCCATTCCCCGATTTGCCACTCCATCTAAAACTTGTAACTTCGTAGCGAAATTTTAAATCAAAAGACTATGTTTTCAGGAATAGTAGAAGAAGCCGGCAAAGTGATTGACATTGTGAAAGATCAGGAAAATGTACATTTTACGCTCACCTGCTCGTTTGTCGATGAGCTTAAAATCGACCAAAGTCTTTCGCACAACGGTGTTTGCCTGACTGTAGTAAAAATTGACAGCGAAGCAAAAACTTATACCGTAACCGCCATTAAGGAAACTTTGCTGAAGACCAATCTGGGCAAGCTGATTCCCGGAAGCAAAGTCAATCTGGAACGCAGCATGATGATGAATGGCCGTTTAGACGGACACATTGTTCAGGGACACGTGGATCAGACTGCCACCTGCACTATGGTTGAAGAAGCCGACGGAAGCTGGTATTTCACCTTCGAATATCCGTTCGACAAGGAAATGGCCCAGAAAGGCTATATGACTGTTGAAAAAGGTTCAGTTACCGTGAATGGTGTCAGCCTGACGGTGGTGAACTCAAAAGACAATTCGTTTCAGGTTGCCATTATTCCATACACCTTCAGCGAAACCAATTTCCATACATTTGAAGTGGGGACTACTGTCAATCTCGAATTCGACATTATTGGCAAGTATTTGAGCAAGCTGATGACATACAAATAGAGTGTTCAGTGTCAGTCGCAGTGTTCAGAAAAAATGTTTCGGGTTTCGAGTTGCGGGATGCGCGTTAAATCGCATAACTCGTAACCCGCAACAATTGGATGCACAGTCTCAGTATTCAGAAAATAAAGCTCTGCGACTGGAAACTGCGACTGATCACTTATTTTATCGTTTCATCATAAACTGGGTGGTTCCGATGTTATTTCCATCAGCAAAAACATCAACGGTATATTCGCCTTCCATGAATTCGGTGCCCTGATTATCCCAGAAAATATTTACCGCCAATTCGTTTCCTTCATAGGTAACTTCACGTTTGGCTGAATATGGAATTTTCAGGTCTTCGAACTGAAAAACATCGTCAGGCGATTGCTGAAATAGCACCTGATTTGGTTTTTGGATGCGAACATAGATCACTTTATTTCCGCGGGGAGCGGTTACGTTTTTGCTCAATACAAAACTTACTTTAATTTGTTCGGCGCGGCGGGCGCTTTCCGCTTCTTTGCCACGGGCATTAATTCCCACAGCAACCAACTCTGTGGCTTCGAGTTGTGCAGCCATTTTTACTTTTTCCTGAAGATGTTCCTTTTCCTTTTCAAGAACCTGATTCTTCGACTCTGATTGTGCCATTTCTTCTTTTACCTGTACGTTTTCGGCCATCAGAATCTGATTCCGGCGGTTAAGCGAATCAACCTGAATGATGTAATTTTTCATGATGTTGCGCATGGTTGAAACCTCCAGACGATACTGGGCAATTTGGCTGTAGCTAACTTTTTTAACCTGTTCCACTTCGTCTAACAAGTCTTTCACCTTGGTTTGTGCGCCAGTTAATTCAGACTGAAGCGCCACATTATTGGTGTGAATCGAATCATAATTGGTCATCATCGAGGACAATTCAGTCTGAATTGATTTCTTTTCCAGATTCAATGCCTCCAAAATCTTCTTATTTTCATTGTGCTGTGAAATGAAAACTGAGACTATGATGATGAGTAGCACCGACAAAATAATAATGATCAGATTATTTCTTCTTTCCTTGTCGGTCTCGCCCAGTGAAAACCTTTTTTTCTTTGCGCCAAATTCGTCCATTCTGCCAGATTTTTTGGAATTTTAAATTGTTGAACGCAAAAATAACAATTTTAAGGCCAAGTCTGACAAATTCTGTTAAAACGACTTCAACCTTACTCCCAAATAAACCGAGCGTGGCATTCCGGGTCCATATACATAATTGCTGTCGCGGTTTTTTCCTGAATCAAAATCCGATTGATAGGCATTGGTCAGGTTTTTTACCCCGCCAAATAGTTCAAGTCCCGAATCTACCGATGGCAAATTGAATGTGTAGGAAACTTTTGCATTCAACTCGGTGAACGACGGCGATGCCTTGTATTCGTTCATTGGTTGTTCAGGCGCGCCAGCCAAATGTGCCAGAAACATTTTCCCTGTATATACGCTGCTTACTGAGGCATTAAACTTTTTGCCGGGCGTAAAAGATAAGGTGAGATATCCGTATTCGTTCGGAGAACGCAGAAATTCGCGCATGGGTTTTAATCCCGCAATATTCTCCACCGCTTCGTTATATAAACTTTGCTGAACAGTTATTCCGGCTTCAATCTGAAGTATACGGTTGTAATTGCCACGTATTTCAAAAGTGCCACCTTTTACTGCAGCGCCCTGTCCGTTACGCTTTTCAAAACGGGCACCAAACTCATCAGCTTCAATGGGCTGCAAATAAAACACATCTTTGAGTCTGGTATAAAAACCTTCAAGTGTAAAACCAACAATAAATACCTCTGAAGGGCGGTCATAATTGACTGATGCACTGTATGAGTTTGAGCGTTCTTCCTTTAGATCAGGATCGAGCGTGATGCGCGACACACCACCGCCGGCAAAAGCGATGTGCATATCGGTATCAAAAGATTGAGGAGCCCTAAAGCCGGTTCCCCAGGTCAGGCGAAATTGGGTGCTGTTGCGATATCGGTACAGAAATGAAAACCGTGGACTGATAATTAATTTGTCGACCAGGTTGTGTTTGTCGGCTCGTAAGCCTGCAAGGAATGTGAGGTGCGGGTTGATTTCCCAGTCGCTTTGTGCAAAAAAACCAAGGTTTTTGGTTTCCTGATTGATCTCGTAGTTGTAGGCCGGAATGGTGTCAAGCACATCGTCAAAAATATATTCAGCGCCAAACGTCATCACATTTATTCCACCCATAAAGTTCTGAATGCGGTGGTTCAACTGAATACCGCCCTGCAAGGTTGTATTGGCAGTTGTTCCGTAGGGTGGTTTGTTGATATGGATAAGCCTTGCAGCTTCTTCATCAGGAATAATACCGGTATAATGCAGCCGGTCGGTTTGCTGCCCGGCAAAATAGGCGATAAATGCGCTGTTGTCATCGTTGAAGTTGACCTGATAATCAAGCCCACCCATTAGGACATGATGAGTTCGTTCTTCCGATTGTTTGGCCAGAAAAGCAGGTTTGGTGGTCATTTCTCCTCCATAACGGTACTCATTCAGGCTACTGAAATTGATTTCCAGTTTTTGGTTTAAATCGGGTTTGAAAAACAAATTGGCGCCAAAAGAATTATTTCGAAGCTCCGGCAGTTCAGAAAAATTATCACCGTTATGATCGTAGGACTCACGGTGACGCCGGTTTACAAAAACTGCCGCTCCGGCGTTGTGCTTGTGTGTAAGCATGGTCAGATTTCCGTTCAAAATATTATCTGTTCCGGCACCATTTGTACTTTGTGTTAACGTACTGAAATCGTAACTGCTTTCGTTGGGAATCCGGGTGATAATATTCACCGTTCCACCAATAGCACTCGATCCGTAGAGCGCCGAACCTCCGCCACGAACTACTTCAATGCGCTCGACCATATTGGCGGGTATTTGTTCCATGCCGTATAAACCCGTTAGCGGACTGAAAATCGGACGACCATTGATCAGGATTTGAGAATAGGAACCTCCTAGTCCATTCATACGGAGTTGGGTGTAATTACAGGTCTGGCAATCGGTTTCAACACGCAGACCGGGCTGGAAACGCAAGCCCTCGGAAATGTTGCTGGCCTGAACCACATTCAGTGATTTACTGTCTAGCACGTTGACTATAACAGGTGATTCGGTCTGCCGTTTAAAGGTTTTTGTTCCGGTAACTACCACCTGATTGAGCATCATGTGTTCTTCTTCCAAAACAAAATTGACTTCCTGTGATTTCCCAAGTTCGACTGTGATGGTTTTCTTTTCCGTTTTATAGCCTACGCTGCTTGCAACCAACGTTTGTCTTCCAACCGGAAGATTGATCAAAATATAGTGGCCGGTATTGTCGGTGGTGGTGCCAATTGAAGTGCCTTCCAAGAAGACACTTACAAACGGAACGTGTTCGCCTTTTGACTGGACATCGCCAAAAACATTGGAGTCGGTTTTCTTTGGAGGATCGGCAGCAATGGCGCCCGAGCTTATCATTATCAGCACAGCAATAGCTGCATAAATTATCGTTTTCATGACTTTTTTTAAGATTGGTATTAACAATTCGATACTGATAAAACCAGAAAACAGCCGTATTGTTGAGCGTTTGAGAATAAAAGTAAATAATCAAAATGCCCCTGCTTACTCATTTTGTGAAAAGAGTAAACAGGGGCATGTATGGCTCACCTGTAATTTTGATCATTTGAATCCGGAACCGGACACTGGTTTCTAGCTATCCGGATTTACCAATTTTCCCAATTTTTCGTATCCTTCATCAACTCCGCCAATCAGCGTTTTAGCGATGTTGTCGTAATGACTTTTAACACTTTCTGATTCGTTCCGCTTATCCGGATGATTGGCCAGGTCACGTAATTCGTTACGAAGGATTAGCGTACCCTGAACAATTTCCATCGCATCGGCATCATTCGGTTTTTGGTACAAATTGGCGTAGGTAAAACAGTCCAGAATCAAATCTGATACTACATAATCAATCTCTTTTTTTAATCTTCGTCTGCTTGTCATAGCTATTTTATTTGTGATGTAAGTGGATATTTTAATGATTTTGTTTCAAGCAAAAGCGCTTTTACCGTTCCAACCAAAATTTCAGTTTCAACCTGAACAGGCAAATGATTCTGATCGTCAGTAAACCAAACTTTCATTTTTTCGCCTTCAGGAAAAAAATCTCCCTGCAGTAAATATACTGAAACTTTATGACACCGGTATTCCTTTCCGTTTCTGGTTTTTACATTCTCTTTCCCCAGATAACGGAAATACAGGTCATCAACCTTGCGATCAATCAACATTCGGTATGGAACTTTTTGACCAACAAAGAGTTTGTTAAAATCATATTTTCTGAACTGGTAAGCCGTCGCCAGCAAATCAAAAGTATTGTCCTGAACAGATAAACTAGTCTGAAATACAGGTTTCTTCTCCTCTTTTATCCTGACAGCTATTTTTCCTGTTGTATAATCGAACCCATACTGATGAACCGAATGATCCTTGGCATGGTTGACCGCCCTTCGTGAGAAGTATGGCTGAAAAGTCCGGTAATTACTGAAGGTTTCGAATGTATCGCGAACAGTATAGAGCAAATCGTAAGCTTTGAATGTTTTTCCAACCGCTTTTAAATGCCAGGCTTTCTGTTGTTTATACTGAAGTGTATCGGCTGCAAACGTTACTTCGCCACTTTGAATCCAGATAAAATGCCAGTTGTAATAGGCGCCGTAAAGGGCATATTCACCACTTTTGAACGGGTAATCAACAGTTTGACCCGATACTCGGACAGGCAAGATAGAGAACAATACAGCCAGCAAAAACAAAAGCTTAATCAGTTGATTTTGCAGCGGCCTTCTTTTCCTGCTCTTTTTTACGGGCTTTCTCTTTTTCAGCTTCTTCGTCAATCAATTCCTTTTTAAAATTCGGATGGTAATCAATTTTCCAGCTTTCCTTGTATTCAAAGTTAGAACGGACTTTAATAATCTTAGGGTAATAAACCACACTTTCGGGTTGAAGATTCCCGGCCAGAAACCCGGTATCCCACTTCCCGTTTTTATTCGAATCGAGAATGATCCTGATGATATACTTTTCAGGTTTCAGGTATGGAAATTCAATTTTTCCGTCGCCTAAAACCAAAATTTTCTGAAGGACCCGTTCGTCTTTGTCGTTTGCCAAAAGCTGAACAATGGCCGCTCCCGACAGTCCTGTTATAGTCAGGTAAATTTTGCCATAATAATCTTCCTTCTGCGTGCGAAATCTCTGTTCGGTTTTGTTGCTCGGATGACCGTATATGTTGCGGGCTGCTGCCGAATCAATCTGCAAAAGATAATTGGCGTTTGGTTCCCAGTTGTACTCCATAAAATATTTCCGGATTGAATTGGTATCTTTTTCAACTACAATCGGGATTAATGTTTTAACAGTATCAACCATCGAATACAGCCTTATTTTACTGAGGTCAAACGAGGTCAGTGGTTCAGGAGCTTCAATCTGAATCCGTTGATATAAATCGTGTGCTGAAGAATTGATGTTGTTGCTCAAATTGATGGTTTGCACTTCAGGAACCTCGCCTTTTTTCTTTTTTTGTTTAGGCACTTTTGGTTCGGTATAAACCAACTCCACCGTATCCCGTTTGATTACCATCTGATCAAGCGAATCCAACGCTTCATAAAGGAGTTCAAATTTCAGAGAATCGCTGTTGCTGATGATGGTATCGGTTAGCCAAACCGTTATCGAGTCACGTTTAAGATTCGACTCAATAAATGACCATTCCTTTTCAGCAATTGGGTTAAGCAAGTTTATTCGGAACGAATCACTAAGGGACTCAGAAAAGTAAAAATCACATTTGTTTGCCTGAGCGCGTTTCGAAGCATCAAGGTACTGATCAAACTTTTCCTCTTCAAACATCATCAGGTATTGGGTAGAGGGAGAATAATCGACATGACCGGTAACAACCATAGTATCTAAACCCTTTACAATGGTGTCTGTTTCTGTCACATATTTGGCCGAAGGGATCAACAACGAATCGGCAAAGGCAATTAATTCAGCATTCGAATTGTAAGTCAGACTGTTATCCGCATCATTCAGCGCATACAGTCGATATTCACCACTGGCCACATTATCGATCATGAATAATCCTTCCTTATTGGTAGTTCCAATGTAATCGGGAATGGTATCGATAAATGCCGTGTAATCCTTCTTGCGGTAAAGTAAAACTAAAGCTTTTTCAACAGGCTCCTGGTTTAAGGCATTTTTTACATACCCGGCAATCCGCAAACTGTCAAAAGAAGCGCCGGTACTAAACGAAAAACGAAGGTCCTCAATGGGATTTTTCTCGTTGTTATCGGCCACAGCATCCTTAAAGTCGAGCGAATAAGTGGCATCCTTCCGCAATTCCTCCGGAAATTCGACGATGAGGGTTTTGCCTTTCATTTTAATGATCGGCTTCTTTTTCATGGGTGGTGAAATCACCAGTTTTTCCCTTATATCGTCTGGAAGAATAAATTCATTGAAGGTAAATCGGACATCGGCGCCATTGTAATTGGTTCCATGTAGTTCCGGAATTGTTTTTACAACTACCGGAGGAATGGAATCTTTAGGGCCACCTGTCGGGTTACCAATATTGGCGCAGGAAGTAAAAAAAAGTAAATAAAATAGTGAGGCACAGGCAAAAAGGACGACAATATTTTTCAGTCTGAAAAAGCTCATTCGAATTGGACAGGATGAAATCCGCAATGGATATTCGTTATTTTCTAAACCAGTATGTTTCATAGTTGTATAATCCCTGCAAACATACAAATTCCTGAAAACATAGGGTTAGAAGCTCTGTTAAATTATCTTATTGAAAGAATTAAGCCTGAAGTATCAGGAATCCGGATATTAAAAGAAACCGGCAAATCTACCGGTTCAAATATTTCGTTTTCCTTATTTCTCTTTCCTCAAATTTACCTTTTCATCACTCCGTAGCAGAGAATTTTCACGATGTTATCAACGCTTTGTTCGAGGTTAACTTTGCTGTAATCGCCAGCTGTCAACGGCATTTCCAACCCTTTAATAGCTGTAGTTATGCCGATTGCCGCCAATGTGAGGTCATAAACTTCAAAAGTATTTTTTCGAACGCCTTCAATTAAAATGCGTTTAATCATTCTGATTTCTTCTTGTCTGTGCCGTGTTTTGATGTTTTCGATAAACTCAATGGCGGTTACATCGTTTTCGAGCGCATTGTAAAAATTGGCCATTCCGCGAAAGGTCGTCAGCTTGGTCAGAATATAATCTCTCAGTTTATCAACCGGATCGGTATTGCGGTTTACCACAATGTCAAGTTCACGGCGTAAAATATCAACTTCTTTTTGAATAACTGCCTGAAATAGATCTTCCTTGCTTGTAAAATAGTAGTAAAGAGAGCTTTTCCCTTTTCTTACAGCATTAGCAATATCGTCGAGTGTAGTTTTTTTATATCCGTATTTGCTGAAAATTTCCTGTGCAATTTTCAGGATACTCTCACGATTAGCATCTTTTTTGTTCGACCCGTTTTCAATAGTCATAGTCATATTCAAAGGTTTATTAAGGTCAGTAAACTAATTTGATCTTTATTTCCGGAAATGAGTAAATCCTCACGCTACCACAAAGAAACTCTACATTTTCTAATTTTTATAATCTTCGCCCCTTTTTTTTATTCTCAGGACGAAAAAACTGATTTTTTCCCATGTCTGCCTTATCTTTCACCAATCGGAAATCGAGTTGTTTCTTTTCCAGGTTTGCTCTGGTAATTTCAACCTTTACTTCATCACCGAGCTGGTACTTACGGTGGGCATGCCGGCCAATAAGGCAATAATTTTTCTCATCAAAAATATAGAAATCATCGTCGAGCGAATTGACTGAAACCATTCCTTCACACTTGTTTTCAAGTTCCACATAAATGCCCCAGTCGGTTACACCTGAAATGACACCCATGAACTCCTGTCCGATTTTGTCCTGCATAAACTCCACCTGTTTGTACTTGATTGATGATCGTTCTGCATTGGCAGCCTTGTTTTCCATATCGGACGAGTGCTTGCACATATCTTCGTATTTCTGCGCGTTGGCACTTTTCCCGCCAGCAAGATACTGTTCGAGCAGGCGGTGAACCATTACATCCGGATATCGGCGGATTGGCGAAGTAAAATGGGTATAATATTCAAATGAAAGACCATAATGACCAATGTTCCGGGTGGAGTACACCGCTTTGGCCATAGTGCGGATAGCCAGGGTTTCAATCACATTCTGTTCATTTTTACCTTTCACATTCCCCATCAGTTGATTCATTGATTTTGAAATCTGGCCCGGAGTTCCAAGCAAAAGGCTATAGCCGAATTTTTGAATGAAGTGATTAAAATTCATCAGTTTATCCGGATCGGGCTTATCATGTATGCGGTAAACAAAGGTTGGCGCTGTTTTCTTAGCTTCGGTTTTTCCGATATATTCGGCAACCCGCTTATTTGCCAGCAACATAAATTCCTCAACGAGTTGATTACTCTCTTTTGCTTCCTTAAAGTAAACCGAAAGTGGTTTGCCATTTTCGTCGATGTTAAATTTGACTTCGACACGCTCAAAAGCAATCGAACCGTGTTTAAAACGGGCTTCGCGAAGTTTAACCGCCAGCATCTGCAAAGTCAGCACTTCCTCTTTTAATTCACCTTCGCCCGTTTCAATAATAGCCTGTGCATCCTCGTACGCAAACCGTTTATTGGAATGAATCACTGTCCGCCCAAACCATTGTTTTTGTATTTCAGCCTCATCGTTTAACTGAAATATGGCTGAAAAACAAAGTTTATCTTCGTTGGGACGAAGCGAGCAAACACCATTCGACAATTTCTCCGGAAGCATCGGAACTACCCGATCGACCAGATACACTGAAGTTGCCCGATTGTAAGCTTCATCATCGAGGATCGTTCCGGGTTTCACGTAATGCGAAACATCGGCAATGTGAACACCAACTTCCCAATATCCGTTATCTAATTTCCGGATAGAAAGGGCGTCATCGAAATCTTTGGCATCGAGCGGGTCAATGGTGATAGTGGTCACCCCGCGCATATCGCGTCGTTTCTGTATTTCCTCTTCTGAAATAAAATCAGGAATTTTTTCGGCAGCTTTCAGCACATTTTCCGGGAAACGAAGCGGAAGATCATACTCGGCAAGGATGGCGTGCATTTCAGCATTGTTATCACCCACATCACCCAAAACTTCAATGATTTCGCCAAACGGATTTTTAGCTTTGGCCGGCCATTCGGTAATTTTTGCAATTGCCTTTTGTCCGTCTTTCGCCCCGTTCAGCTTTTCGTTCGGGATAAACAAATCGAAAGCCGATTTTCCTGAAGGAATAAAAAAGGCAAAATTACGTGACTTGGAAATCGTTCCGACAAAAACAGATTTAGCGCGTTCAACAATCTCGATCACTTCTCCTTCGGGTTGCTGTTTTTTGCGCATGGCATACAAACTCACCTTCACTTTGTCGCCTTCCATAGCATGGTTGAGGTTGCGGGAAGAAACTAAAACCGGTTTCTCAAGCTCCTCAGAAACAATGTAGGCAAAACCCTGAGGCTGGATTTCAACCATTCCGCTAATTGTTCCTCCACGAGAGATGAGTTTATATTTTCCACGCTGAACGCTATGGAGGTTCTCGTTTTCAGTAAGTTCTTCCAATACAACAAAAACCAGTTTGGTGATTTCGGGGTCTTTAATTTTGAGCTGTTCAGCTATTTGTTTGTAATTAAAGGTCTTTTCTGGTTGGTCGTAAAAAATGGTAAGTATCGCATTTTTAAGCTTTGGCTTATTGAAAGTTTCAACCAACTGAGCTTTTTTATTTTTTTTATTTTTGGACATGTTCCGGTTATTTTAATTTCAATGTAAGGTAGCAAACAATTTCAGAAACATGGAATAACCAAGTCAAATATTTCCTAACCCAGCCTAAATTCCTATATTCGTAAAAGTTCGTGTTTTGTTGCATTAAATTCAGACAAGTACTATTAACAAGCTTTTAGTATGAAAAAATTATTCATTTTAATGCTGATTGGTGCATTCCAAAACGCCCTGGCGCAAGGCCCGGATCCGGATTTCAACGATAAAATGGCATTTAATGAAAGCAGGAATTTTCAAAAATCGGCTTCGTTTGTTGAATCTGTCGGTTATGCAGACTATGATCTGACTCACCAGCGTTTAAACTTTACCATTGATCCGGCGGTAAATTATATTACCGGTTTGGTAATTTCACAAGTGAAATGCCTGAAAGAAAATATGGCCCAAATTCAATTTGACCTGAGTACTTCGCTCACAGTTGATTCAGTGAAATTTAACTTGAAAAACACCGACTTTCAACACATTTCAGACAAAATAAACATTCAACTTCCGGGAGGTATTCAGGCGAACAGTTTTCATCTGGTTGACATTTATTATCAAGGAGCGCCTCTAAAAAACGGATTTGGATCCATTACCTTTTCAAAACACAACGATGTGCCGGTCATGTGGACCTTGTCGGAGCCATACGGCGCCCGCGACTGGTGGCCATGCAAGGAAAGTCTGTCTGATAAAATTGATTCGCTGGATGTTTTTATTACCTGTTCCAGCCAGTATAAAGCGGCCAGCAACGGAAAATTGATTTCTGACCTGGTATCCGGAAACAATCGGACTGCGCACTGGAAACACCGCTACCCCATTGCCACATACCTGGTTGGTATTGCGGTTACCAATTACGAAACCTATTCCGATTTTCTGGATTTGCCTTCAGGAGGGGAAATTGAAATCCTTAATTACATTTATCCGGAATACCTGGCAACCGCCAAATCGAAATCGACAGAAACGCTGGCCATCATGGACTTTTACAACAAAAAGTTCATCACTTATCCGTTTGCATCAGAAAAATACGGACATGCACAATTTGGCTGGGGCGGAGGTATGGAGCACCAGACTATGAGTTTTATGACTACCCTCAATTATGAATTGATCGCCCACGAAATGGCCCATCAGTGGTTTGGCGATTACATTACGCTGGCAAGCTGGCACGACATCTGGCTAAACGAAGGATTCGCCACTTATTTGACTGGTCTGGTTTACGAGAATCTTCAAAATGGAGTATCGTGGCCAATATGGAAAAGCAATCTGGTGGCACAAATCACCTCATCTGCAGGAGGTTCTGTCTTTGTAACCGACACGACTGATGTTTTCCGTATTTTCAATGGTCGGTTATCATACTCAAAGGGAGCTTATATCTTGCACATGTTGCGTTGGGAAATGGGGGACGAACCATTTTTTCAGGGAATGAAAAACTACCTGAACGATCCTGCTGTTGCCAATGGATTTGCCAGTCAGGAAAAATTTGTAAAACACATGGAAACAGCAGCAGATACCAGTTTTACTGAATTTTTCAATGACTGGTATTACGGCGAAGGATATCCGATTTTCCAAATGGCTTATTTTCCTGATCCGGTAAATCCATTGAAACAAAAGCTCCGGATTACACAAACCCAGTCACATCCGTCGGTCAGTTTTTTTGAAGTAAATGTCCCGATCCGAATCTGGAAGGATGGAAAACAGACCGACCTCAGGCTAAAACTCACCAAACAAAACCAGGAATTTGCGATTTCTGACCAACCCTTCGACAAGCTTGAATTTGATCCTGATCAATGGCTGATTGCCAAATCCGACAAGGTTTTACCGGTACTGGAAGTTTCTCAGGTAAATGAAATCCAGATCATTCCTGATTATGCTTCTAAAAAAATCCGTATTTTATTTCCTGATTTTACAGGTAAGGAAATGTTCCGGATTGCAAATCTTAATGGAAAAATAATTCGTTCTGTTTTGCTTCAGGCGAATGATTCGTGGATTGATATACAAAGCCTCCCAAAAGGATTTTATCTGGCCGAAGTTCACACCAAAACCCAAAGAAAATCGGTAAAAATTGTGGTGAATTAAGATTTATGCCCAATCACACAACTGGCAAAGCACGCTTGCATGTTCTGGAAAATTTCGCCAACTTGGTTGCTCGATAGCTTAACCACAAACCAACTGATACCATGACTAAATTATTTGTTCTGTTGCTCGCATGTTTTTTCCTGAATCAGGGAAATACCACTTTCGCACAAACTGCAAAAAATGACCCGCTACCTGTTCGTGGCTTCTGTATTGGCGCTCCCCAAACCAATGAACTTGATGCTTTCATTAAATTCATTTCAGAAGAACTTGTTCCCCGAAAAATCAATACGCTGATCCTTCGGGTCGATTACAATTACCAGTACGAAAGTCACCCCGAATTGAGTAATAAATCGGCACTTTCGAAGGCCGATGTAAAGAAACTCGTTGATGTTTGCCGCAAAAACCAAATCAGGGTTATTCCCCAGGTCAACTTGCTTGGGCATCAGTCGTGGGCATCAGGCATAGGAAATTTACTGAAAGTTTATCCTCAGTTTGATGAAACACCACAGGTAAAAATGCCTGAAAAATACGAATGGCCCAATGCCGACGGATTGTATTGCAAAAGTTATTGTCCGCTTCATCCCGAAGTGCATCAGGTTGTTTTTGCTGTGATGGATGAGATTTGCGATGCCTTTGAAACTGATGCTTTTCATGCGGGGATGGATGAGGTTTTTTATATTGGCGACGATAAATGTCCGCGATGTTCGGGTCGCGATAAGGCCGAATTGTTTGCCGGTGAAGTAAACCTGATCCGCAATCATCTCGCACAGAAAAACCGTCAGCTTTGGATTTGGGGCGACCGTTTGATTGACGGTAAAACGACAGGAATGGGCATGTGGGAAGCCAGCATGAATAACACGCACCGCGCCATTGATTTGGTTTCGAAAGATGTAATGATTTGCGACTGGCATTACGAGCGTCCTGATCAAACTGCCGTTTATTTTGCAACTAAAGGCTTCAATGTGGTAACCTGCCCCTGGCGGAATCCTGAAAATGCGGTAAAACAAACTCAGGATATGTTCAGGTACCGGGCTTCGGTAACCCCACAAATGAAGGATCGGTTTCAGGGAATGATGCAAACCGTTTGGTCAGGCGCTGGTCAATTTATGGATGAATATTACGGTCGTAAAACCGACGCGAAAGAAAGCGCGAACACCCAAACAAATTGCTTCAAGGCTATGTTTAGCGAGATTGAAGCACAAAGTAAGTGATCAGTTGAATCCTGAGATGGAGAAAAAAAATGGTCATTTATTGTCATTTGTTTCACGTCATTCAATTGTAAAAACGTCATTAATAGGAACAAATAATGACCATAAATGACTTAATGACTATCAACAACTGAGCTTGACCTGGAACTTGAAACCTGAAACTTGAAACTTTCTTCTTATATGTCCAACCGAATTTATACCATCGATATCTTTAGGGCAATCACCATGTTGCTGATGATTTTTGTTAACGATTTTTGGTCGTTAAAAGGTATTCCCGAATGGCTTGAACATGCGAATGCCGATCAGGACTTCCTCGGATTTTCGGACATCATTTTCCCTTGTTTCCTGTTTATTGTAGGAATGTCTATCCCGTATGCCATCCGCAACCGCGTTTCAAAAGGTGAAAATAACCTGAAGATACTGTTCCACATTGCCATTCGTTCGGTTGCTTTGCTCGTTATGGGATTTTATACCGTTAACATCGACAACCTGAATGCTACTGCTACAGGTCTTTCCCGTGGAGGATATCAAATCCTGATGGTATTGGCATTTTTTCTGATCTGGAATGTTTACCCTGAATCCAAAAACTGGAGAAAATATCTTTTTGCCGGAATGCAACTGGTCGGTATCGCACTTTTGCTAACCCTGTACCTTGGGTTTAATGGCGGAAAAGACGGCACTGAATCCATGAATCCACAATGGTGGGGAATATTGGGGCTGATTGGCTGGACTTATCTGATTTCTGCCCCCATCTACCTGTTTGCACGAAAACTCCCCTGGCTGCTGATTGTCATTTGGGGATTGTTTACTTTGCTCAACATTGCCGACCATGCTCATTGGCTGAAAACGCCTGTTCCGGGAGGCGGAGCGTTTCAGGGCTTTGCCTTTGCCGGAATAGCCGCCAGTCTTTTGCTTGACCGGGCTACCGATCCTGAAAAACGCAAAAAACTCCCGCTGTTTTATATTGCTGCCGGAATCGTCTTACTGATTGGAGGATTGGCTTTGCGCAACTTTTTCATCATCTCGAAAATACAAGCCACGCCAACCTGGGTGTTTCTGTGTAATGCCATTGCTTTTGGCTTTTTGGCCCTGATTTATTATATCGTCGACTTGAAAGGTAAGGCCGATTGGTTCAACCTGATCAAACCCGCGGGCACCAGCACCCTGACTTGTTACCTGATTCCATATGTTTATTATAGTCTGGCTGCTTATGCGTTTGCGTTGCCAGTGTTCCTGAAAACTGGTATCATTGGCCTCGGCAAATCGATGGTTTATGCCCTGATTATTATTGGCATTACCGCCTTGTTGGGAAAGCTGAAAGTGAGGTTGAAGATTTAATATCCAATCTTACAACAGATTATTTCGAAGGTTCAATCAAATCCCAAAGATTTCCGTACAAATCGGCAAAAACTGTCACTGTACCATAGGTTTCAACAGAAGGTTCGCGCACAATTCGAACATTTTGAGTGAGCAGGTTTTGATAATCGCGACTAAAATTATCGGTATAAAGAAACAGGAAAACGCGCCCCCCAGTTTGATTTCCAACCTTGTTAAGTTGTTCTTCAGTTGCAGCTTTGGCCAGCAAGAGACAACATTCTGAAGAATTCGGCGGAGCAATCCGCACCCATCGTTTGGTATCACTCAAAACAGTGTCTTCAATCAGGTTAAAATGCAGCTTCCGAGTATAGAACCTGATTGCTTCATCGTAATCTGAAACCAGCAAAGAAATTTGAGCAATAAATTGTTTCATCTTTTGATCTTTTTCATTCCCTAAAATTAACCGAATTTATACAATTCTTTTATACTTACTTCTGAGAAACCATTTCATCAAACTTTTTCATTTACTTTTTTCCAACGCAACCTTTTTTCTTAGACGTCCGTCTAAGTGAATATCAATGTTCAAAAAACTGCCTTATGAGAAAACTTGTACTTTTTACGCTGTTGTTTTCTGGCCTGATAACCAGCGCACAAACCGACGCCATCGTCAATAATTGTAAAGCTTATTTTAAATATGCTGTAAACGACAATGTAATGTCGCCGATTGCCGCAACTACCATTAATTTTTACGATAAGACGGAGGGCCTTGCCAAAGAATGGTACTGGGATTTTGGTGATGGAAATACCAGCCGCGAACAAAACCCGGTGAATACTTTCATTCACCCTGTACAAAGTCCAACGACCAAATACAGTCCATACCGTACCGTAAACCTTACCGTTTTGACTTCTGATGGTTGCAAAAGCAACTATTCCGAAATTATCAATATCATTGATGGAACCACGTACACTTATGTAGCTCCAACCTGCATGGCCAGATGGAAATATTACCAGACTGCCTATGATTCAATCGGAGGCACGGCTTCTTTTCAGCTGACTAACCTTTCAGAAGGCGATTCACTGAAATACCTCTGGCAATTTGATAATGGCAAAACAAGCACAGAAAAAGAGCCTATTGTGACCTTCGACCTGACTCAAAAAGAACGCAAAGTTGGCCTGACTGTTTCAGGAAAGAACAATTGTACGGATGCCTTCTGGGATGCCGTTTATGTCACCGACCCCAACAAACCTGTTATCGATCCGGTGGAATGTTACACTGGTTTTGGCTACATAGTAAATCTTGATGTAAAAACCCTTGTTCCGGCGCTGGTATTGGATTTCTATTCGAAAGCAACACCCGATGCTACTGAATGGAAATGGGATTTTGGCGATGGTTCGACCAGTACTGAAGCCAATCCAATGCACATTTTTAATCTTCCTTTGAATACCGATCCACTTACCGACCCGAATCCTTTCAGGAAAGTTTGCCTGACAGTGATAACCAAGTCTGGATGCCAGGCTAATTATTGCGAGACAATAAATATTTACATGAATACCACTCCGCCAACCGAGCCCGTTTCAAAATGCCATGCATGGTTTAAATACTACCGCCCGGCTGATGTAATTACTATTCCTGAAGTGATTCCTTACAAATTAGTTGATGCTTCGGAAGGGAAAGTGGTTAGTCGTCTTTGGAAGTTCGAAGATGGCACAACAAGCACAGAAGCCGAACCTTTAGTAAGTTTCGATTTCCAGAAACCCACACAGAAAGTTTGTCTGACCATTTTTACCGCCGACAGTTGTGAAAGTACCTGGTGTGAAGTGATTTATGTTTCTCAAATGAAAGTTGATACCTTTTATACTGAAAAACCAGCCCCGAATACTTATACCATGCGCTATAAATCAAGCTTCCCTCCACAAATGTCATCGTGCGCCGGATATGCATTCGCCCAGGTTTACCTGAAAGATTCGCTCATTAAGGCTGACCATTATGTATGGTCGACTGGTGCTGAAGGTCAGGAGGTAAAAGGATTATGCCCAACACAATCGTACACCGTGAAAGCGTTAACTCCAGACGGAACCATCGTTTCAGGAACATTTATATTTAACTCTGACGGATCAGTTTCCGAAATACCGGTTAACTGGTACATTACCGGCGCCCGCGATAACTGGCAGATTCAGTATGATCTGATCGACGCAAACTACACGGTTGAATGGAGGCTTTGCGACGGAACCATTGTAAGAAGCGATAGTATTCCGCTGAATTCAATTAACTGCGGCTCCAGCCAGTCAAACCTGATACTGAAAGACGCCTCCGGAAATGTGATTTACACTGAAAATATTACATTGAGATCGCTGGCCACATTCCTTGATCCGGTTAAAACTGTTTCGTCACTTAAACTTTTTCCGAATCCTGTGAACGATGTGCTGAATATTGAGTACAACGGAAATCCGTTGAAAGTCATGCAGCTTGAAATTCTAGATATTTCGGGCAAACAGATTTCACTACGGAACTTGTATGATGTCGAATCCGGTCAACAAATCAGCGTGAATGTCAACTCGCTGCGAAAGGGAATCTATATCTGCAAAATGTTATCAGAAAAGCAGATCATTGGTATTAAAAAATTCTCCAAATAGAAATCAGATAAATAGGACATCAAGTTTTGAAAAAAGCCGTTAGAACAAATGTTCTAACGGCTTTTTTACTGCTAATTATTGCCTGATATAGCCTATTTTTTAAACTCAACCTTTAATGTAACCACCTGCCATTCGGGAAATTGGGTCGGTTTGTTAACGACCAACGCATCGCCTTCCTGTTTCCAACTTAGTTTCTCTTTACTTCCCAGCATTTTTATCGAAGCAATACTTTGGTTATTCAGTTTAGAATTTTTACCCAGCGAAGTAATTCTGATGTCTCCTGACGGTTTACTCATGCAGAAAGCATAAAGTGTTTCTCCTTTAACCGTAAACCGAATATCGCCTGACTCATAAGGACGAACATCCTTTACACCACCAAATTGTCCTTTTGCCTGGTTTTTTGAAGTTGATGGGCCTTCTCCGTAAACTTTCCACGGACGTGTACCATAAATCGCTTCTCCGTTTTCCGGGGTCCACTTAGCAATTTCGTTCAGTATATTCATTACATCCGGCTCAAGATCACCTTCCGGAGTCTGAACCACATTGAGCAGCAAATTGCCGTTTTTACTCACAATATCCACCAACATCTGGATGACTTCAGTTCCGGTCATGTATTTCTGACCGGTGCGATAATACCAATCGCCAATGGAAGTGTCAGTTTGCCAAGGGAAAGGACTGATTGAATCCAGTGCCCCACGTTCAACGTCCTGCACCCAACGACCTTCTGAGGGACGTAATTTAGCAGTGTAAACCGCATCGAGTTTGCCCTTGTTTTTGGCCATATCCTGATTGTAGTAATGAGCCAGCATGGTACGGCCAACTTCACCAAAAGGCAATTCGCTGTCAGAATAAAGGAGGTCGGGCTGATACATATCTATCAGTTCTGAAATCTTTGCCAGCCAGTCTTTTTGATTTTCAGGGTTATTGGTCAGCCATGCTTTATCATCAGGAGCAGTTTTTTTATGGTACAAATCGGCATATTGTTCATCATTTCCATCATAAGGTACTCCGGCCAATGGCCCGGTTTTGTCGGCTCCCCGGGCAGCCTGAAACCAGGTGTAGCTTGCCCCAAGGTGTTCGGAAACACCAAACCGCAATCCTTCTTTTTTAGCTGCTTTTTGCCAAAGACCGACAACATCCTTTTTCGGACCCATATTCACTGAATTCCATTTGTGAAGTTTGGAATTCCAGAGGAAAAAATTGTCGTGGTGAGTGCCCATGCTGACGAAGTATTTGGCGCCCACTTTTTTATACAAAGCCATTAACTTTTCAGGATCCCAGCGTTCGGCCTTCCAGAGCGGGATGATGTCTTTATACCCGAATTTGGAAGGATGCCCGTAGTGAGCCACATGGTAGGTGTAATGCTCATCAGGTTTATCGCTGAATGCGTTTTTACCCCAGTCCCAGGCCTGGTTCTGGTACATTTTTTTGGCATACCAGTCGCCCTGACGGGGTACTGCTTGCGGGCCCCAGTGCGCCCAGATTCCAAATTTGGCATCGCGAAACCATTCGGGATACTTATACTGTTTAAACGACTCGTCGGTTGGTTTAAATTTGGCATATACTTTTGCGGTCTGTGCCGAAACGGAAAACATGAATCCTGCTGCGAGGATCATCAGTCCGATTTTTTGAAAGATATTGGTTCTCATAAGTAAATAATTTGGTTTTGTAAGTCGCATTTCTAATTTACTGATTGTCAAAAGACTATTTCGTAATGATCATCTTTCGCGTTGTTGCGAATTTTCCAACCTTTAACTGGTAAAAGTATATTCCACCCGGCAAACGGCTTCCGTCAAATTCTGCCTGATGTGTTCCTGAAGGAATTTCCCCGTTCATTAATCTTGCAACTTTTCTTCCCGTTTGATCAAATACTTCCAGAGAAACGAATGCATTGGAATTTGTTTGAAATTGAATAGTGGTTTGGTCAGAAAACGGATTCGGATAATTGGTAAGCTCCAGTTCGTTTTTCAGTTCACTTGCAACGGATGTTGGAAACAGTTTTTTAGTTCCTGAATCAACCATAATGAATTGAACCGACCTCCCTGGAATATTTACTGTTATGGCATCTTCAATGGAATACGCGTTTGCCGGAATGGTCTCCAGCGTTTGGCGCGGCCCCCATTGTGTTCCTGTTGGTCCTATGCCATTTACCGAAACATTTAAAGAAAAATCACCATTATCGGAGCCACCGGTTAACGAGTAATTATAGTATTGATTCCCGACACCAATATCCTTTGGATTGATCTTTACAACTAGCGCTGTTTTTCCTCTGTTCACCAGAACAATCCCGGTTTCGCCAGATGCAAATCTGGAGGAATAAGCCAAAATATTTGTGTTGGTTGAAGTAGCTGAAATCACATGGTCACCGGTAAATTTCTGCTGATAATAAGCATAATAGAAATCCGGCCGGGGCTGCCACAATAAACTGGTGTTATCTCCCTGGTAAAACATGCCATCGGCGCCCGAAGCAAGCAACCACCTTGCACCCAGACCGAAGTTATTCTTTATTAACTCATTAAACAAAATGGTAGCCTGCATCCCATTGATATACGAAATAGTGCTGGATGCGTTTACCGGATTGGTTTGAGTATTCATATTGTACTCGGTCAACGCCACGGGTTTTGGAAAAGCTTTTTTGTTGATAATATCTTGCTGTATAAAGCTCATATTCTTCTTTGGGTCGGTGGTTGCAACCGACAATAAGTTATCCACTGTGGCAGCAGTTCCAAAATAATTATGTATGACATAGAAATCCACCCCATCGCCAATTTCTTTGAAAAAGCCTGAATTCCAGGTTTTATCCACATTGTTCCAACTTGTTGTGCCATCATAGTGAAGTATCTGACCGCCAATATAAATCTTAGCGTCAATTTGGGTGGCAGCAGCCCTCATCGAATCGGCAATCACTTTGCAATGCTGTCCATACAATTGACCTGTTATTATTTTGGGTTGGCCATCTTTATTGGTTTTGGTATCAATCATCCAGCCTGCTTCCCATGGACCGCCATTTTCATTTCCAATCTCCCAGAATTTTGTACGTCCCTTATCGTAGCGAACCCAGTCAGCGGCAAGATGTGCAGCTTGCGCAACCGGGTTGTTGCTTAACCCATATCTTGCATAGGCATAATTGATCGTAATTAACCCTTGCGAACCTGTTTGCTGGCGCAGCTTGTAATAGTTATCGGTGGTGGTGGGCCAATCATTCTTTCCTGAAATGGCATAGAACAATTCCTTTTTGCCTGTAGTGCCATTGTAAACTGAGTCGGGAACATCGTTCGGTTTTCCATTCCAGAAAAAAATATCAGACCAGCTTCCTCCCGGAAACCGGATTAATGAAGGATTTAATGCTTTCACATTGTTTACAAATGTTGAACTGCCTGTGCTGTTTCCCATCCAAACTGCCAGGGCATTTCCGAAGACATATTTCGAAATTTTACCCAGTGTATCGGCAGATAAAGTTACAGTTACTGTTGGCGCAACTGTAGTTTTACTTGCCAATACAGAAATTGGAATACTCGCATTTTTGGGTGCAAAATCCTCTAAAAAGCAATTCTTGCTTTGTGCGAAAAGTGACATAGAAGAAATATACAAGATCACCAGGCCTATTACTGACGTTTTAAACTTTATTTGTTTCATTCCAAAATATTAAGCTTTTAATAATCTGATGCGCACAATACAACCTTTAGATTTAAAGGTACTGATCCAACTTTCTTCGGGTTATCTCACCCACAACCGCTTTAATATCTTCAGCCCGGTCGCGTTTGCAAACCAGAATAGTATCGCCTTCCTGAACAACAATCACATCATCGAGACCTACCAAAGCAACAAGGCTGTTTGGAGCATACACATAGGAATTTTTGGTATCGATTAAAACGACTTCTCCTGAAGTTGCATTTTGATTTTCATCTTTATGCGAATCGTATTTGTAAACCTCTTCCCAACTTCCCAGGTCGTTCCAGATAAAATCACCCTGAACCAAAAATACATTTGAAGCTTTCTCCAGAATTCCGTAGTCGATGGAAATAGATTCAACTTCACGGTAAATTTTATCGAGAGCTGATTCGTAACTATCGATGCCTATATGTTCTTTAATCCGCAACAAATCAGCATACAAGGCAGGTGCAAATTGCTGAACAGCATTCAGAAAAACTGAAACTTTGAAAACAAAAATTCCGCTGTTCCAGAAAAATCCACCTTGTTTGAGGTAACTGGTTGCCACGCCTACATTCGGCTTTTCGACAAAACGGCTAACCGAAAATGATTTGATGCTCTGTCCAATCTGAATTTCTTCAGCCGTTTGTACGTATCCGTATCCGGTTGCCGGATATTTTGGAGTGATTCCAATAGTGACGATACCATCATTTTTATCAGCTATTAAAGCGGCCGATTCAATACATTGCCTGAAAAGTTCATCGTTCTGAATCAGATGATCAGAAGGAGAAACAATCATCACTCCATCCGGATCTTTTTCAGCAATGAATAAAGCAGCCAAACCAATTGCCGGAAGTGTATTCTTTCCAACCGGCTCATAAATCATATTTTCTTTAGGCAGGTTCACGGTTTGCGATTCTAAAACCGCCTGCTGGCTTTTGGCTGAAACTACATATATCGATTCTTCAGGAATAAAATTAGCAAACCGTTTTACCGATTCCTGAATAAGAGATTTTTCTCCAAAAAGGCTAAGATATTGTTTGGGATTTGCGACCCGGCTACGTGGCCAAAAGCGGGTCCCTGAACCGCCAGCCATGATTAGACAATAGTTTTTGCTCATATTTCAACTAGTTTAACATTCAAAGTTTAAAGTTACAGTTTAAAAGCCGGAACCAGGAACTTGAAACCTGAAACTTGAAACTCTTTAATATTTAACTTTTATTTTCATTGCGCCCTGAATCTCCTTTTCTGAAGCGACTATAATGTATCCGCCACCACAGCCCGATGGAATTGCCCCGTGATATTCAGGTAACCAATTGTTTTCCATTTCCTCCGAAAGCCAATCAGGTACTGTATACGGCAGCATTTTTTTCCACATCCTGTAGGTTTGTGTCATTCCTGTGCCAAGTTTCTGAATATCGCGCTCTACAATTCCCACCCAGCACAAATCACCGGCTGCACCAAGCTCTTTCACATTTTCAACAGTCAAATATTTTTCAATCAGCGGATTATATCCTTCAGGACGTGGAGACAAAGGAATTAAATACAACACCCTTGAAAGCCAGTCGCAGGTTTTGGCATCAATGGTTGACTCAATATTTGATGGCCAGTACTTTCCGTTGTAGTCTAACCGGTTGGCTCCCGGCATTAAAATTCCGAGTTGGTCTTGCGAACCTGAGATATAATCAGATCCGGGTGGATTTTCGGCGCCAAAAAGTAAATGAGCATTGCGTACAGGATCGCCTTCGGGAACTTTGCCGCCCCATAACTCAGCAGCAATTTTGCGTGAACTGGTTGCCATTCCGGAACGGTCGTTAAATTCATAATCGGGCCAGATTTGAGCCACCACACACGAGCCGGGATGTATTTTTGAAACCCAGGGCTGATCCATCCAACCTCCAGCCAAACAAAGACGGTAAGGAAAATTCAGGTCCTTTTTAGATTGCGAACTTGAACGGGATGGAAGTCCTTCTTCAGGAATACGTTCCAGAACAATCAGTTCAACTCCATTTTCTTCACAAAGCCGTTTCTTCCCTTCGGTGAAACCATCCGAATTCACCACAAAAAAATCAGGCTTAATGCGCTTCATATCTTCTTCAAAATCGAGCATTCCCATACCCGATGATACAAAAGCCTCAGTCACATATTTCACGGCAGCCACCATGTAGACCCGCTCTTCCTGACTAAAATAAGGTCTTTTGCCCTTTAATCTGAATAAATTTTCATCCTGCCCAAGGCTCACATATAAGTTACCATATTGCGATGCTGTTTTGAAAAACGCAATGTGCCCGGCATGAAGCAGGTCGTAACATCCGCTGACCAGTACTTTTTTATCACTCATAGGATTAACTGATAATGAACTAAAATATAAACGAACAGCGAAAGAAAACAGTCATTAGTTTCCTTTTTTCTTTTTTCTGATGACTAATGACTAATGACTTCTTTCTAATCTATTTTATTCCTCCGCTGACCATTTGAGTTTTAATCCAGTCATAAGTTTCTTTCATTCCTTTGGCAAGCGGTAAACTCGGTTCCCATTTTAGCAAATCAAGTATCATGGTGTTGTCGCTGTTACGTCCGCGAACACCTTTGGGTGCATCCAAATCGTATGTTCTTTTCAATTTGATATTGCCTATTTTTTCAACGATGTCAACCAGTTGATTGATTGAAACCATTTCACTGCTACCCAGATTGATTGGATCAATAATGTCGCTGTACATGATTTTCAGGATCCCTTCGACACAATCGGTAATGTACATGAAGCTGCGGGTTTGTTCGCCATCTCCCCAAATGTTGATTTCATCCTTTCCGTACAATTCGGCTTCCAGTACTTTACGGCACATAGCAGCAGGCGCTTTTTCACGACCACCATCCCAGGTTCCGTGAGGACCGTAAACATTGTGGAAGCGAGCCACGCGGGTATTAATTCCGTAATCTTCGCGGAAATGACGGCACATGCGTTCCGAGAATAATTTCTCCCATCCGTAACCATCTTCTGCCTGAGCCGGATAAGCATCTGCTTCTTTTAATCCCGGATTGTCGGTTTCCTGTTGTTTTTCTCCATTGTAAACACAGGCCGATGAAGCATAGAAAAAACGGTCGATACCCAGATCTTTGGCCGCCATCAGCAGGTGAGTATTGATTAATACACTCAACATGCATTCTGCCTTATGAGTTTCGATAAAACCCATTCCACCCATATCGGCAGCAAGGTTGAATACTTCGTTATATCCGTTCAGGGCTGCGTAGCAGTTTTCTTTGCTGTTCAAATCCAAAACAAGGTTATCAATATCAGTATGAACCTGATACCATTGGTTCAGTGGTTTTTTATCAACCGCACGAACATCATTACCCATATCTTTCAGTTTTCGGGCTAAATGGCCACCGATGAATCCACCGGCTCCTGCGACAACAATTCGTTTCATTTTGTATGAATTTTATATTTGTGAATGAATTTCAATTTTTTATTTTCGATTTGTAAGGTGCAAATAACGTCAATTAAAAAAACTTTTCAATATGTTCTGGTCCAGCAAAATAGCGCAAAGGTTTGCGCAAAGGTTTGCGTCAATAAAAAAGTGTTTAGGAACATTTATCATGAATTGAATGACTGATAGATTGAATGATTGATTTGGACAACTGGTTGTAAACTGCGACTGATCACTGAACACTGGATATTCTGAAAATCTTTTAGCTTTGTGATGCAATTCGCTTTGGTTTAATATATGGACAAGAGTAAAAGACATGTATCGCTCAAGGATCTGGCTCAGGAACTTGGGGTTTCCATCTCAACTGTTTCTAGGGCGCTAAACTCTCACCCGGATATTAGTCCTGAGGTAACCCGCAAAATTCAATTGCTGGCAGCCGAAAGAAATTATACCCCCAATCCTTTGGCAATGGGTTTACTCAAACAGGCAACGCGAATGATTGGGGTAATTGTTCCTGACCTGGTTACTCATTTTTACTCTTCTATTATTTCAGGAATTGAAGAAGTTGCTGAAGAAAAAGGTTATTACATTCTGATTGCTTCGTCGAACGAAACCCTTAAAAAAGAGATTATTTCGGTCCAAAACATGCTGAATACAAGGGTTGAAGGACTGATTGTTTGTCTCAGCCAGGAAACAAATAACTACGAACATTTCGATCGCTTAATTAAAAATGATATTCCTCTCGTATTTTTTGACCGCGTGTGCCGGATAAACGAAGTTCCTTCAGTCGTAGTTAATAATGTTGATGCCGCAAAAAAGATCACAAGACATTTCTACAAAAATGGATTCCGGAGAATCGGATACATTGCAGGTCCAGACCATCTCAATATCTCACAGGAACGGACAGAGGGATATCTTTCAGGATTACACAGTTGTGGAATTGAATTTAATCCTGAATTACTTGTTCAATGCAACATGAGTTCGAAAGATGCAACCAGAGCAACTGGGAAATTACTGGATTTACCCCTGAACCCAGACGCCATTTTCGGAATAAACGACACAGTCGCATTTGCGGCAATGAAAGAGATAAAACGCAGGGGATTGCGTATTCCAGAGGATATAGCTTTGGTGGGATTTACCGATGAATTTCATGCCACGGTTGTTGATCCGCAACTGACCTCAATTACACACCCCACTTTTGAAATCGGACAAGAAGCTGCCCGGCTTTTCTTTAGCCAGATTGAAAATCCCGGATCGAAGCCGCTCCAAGTTGTATTAAATACGAAGTTGATAGTGAGAAAATCTTCAGTGAGATAAAAGATTTTGACATAAAATGCCAGAATTCAAACAGACACTCTTATTCTGCTTGTTTCATTTCCTTTAAAACGCTACCAGCCAATTCTAAACTTGAATGGAAGCGATTTTTGCCAAATATACCCGTTGACATATAGTGCAAATCATCATGGATATTTTCCAAAGATTTAGTAATCGTGTTCCGAAACAACTCGGCGCAATTTAAACATGAAGCTTTTTGTAATTCGGCCGTCTTGTGGAAGGCATTTTTCAACGCTAAGATCGACCTTGGGTAATCTTTGTTTAGTAAATAATCTTGTGATTCATAAAAATCTCTATTAATAACCATGCGATGTTCTTTGCAGTTGATCCCATCTATCGGACAACTTAAAAGCTCAATCTTTTCGTTCATGTTTCACGAATATTTTATAACGTAAATAAACAAATATTTTCTAATTAATACAATTCATTAATCCGCGTTTATTTTTACATCCTTGAACATAAATAGGTTGTCACTTATTCTTAAGACCATTCCGCTCGAAATAGTCACATTCCTGAGAATGACCTCCTTGGTTTTGACATACGGAAACTTTTCTACGTAAGAATCGTTGGTCATATCCGGATTGAAATTTCCAAAAATGGCGGGTCCCTGGTAGTCAGCCGGATGTTTGGAGTCGTCGATTTTAAGGTTTTCGATGGTGATCCGTTCAGGCATATAACAGGTGTAGCCAAAATCATGCTGTCCGGAATAGGATCCGCCGATCAAGCTGGCACTTGTTGGTCTTCCGCCTGCTGGCACGAAAGTACAGTTACGGATGATGAGTTCCCCCTGCCATGTACTGCCGTAGTCGGAGCGCAGATTGATAAGGTTCCTTCCATAAATGATGGAATTCTCCACAGTAAAGGTTCCGCAGCCTATGGCGTTTATTCCCTGATGTCCCAAGGTCGAATTGCGGATGGTAGCATTGGCAACTCCCATGTGGGCATCGAACCGGGAAAAGATGCAATTGTCGTAAACAAGATTCTTGCAGTAGTTTGATCCCAAAATTCCCCAGTATCTGCTGTCGTTGATGTCATTCGTCTGACTACAGTTCAAGAACGAAAGGTTGAGTACCCGGTTGGGGGAAATGTCATAGGTTCCCATGGAGACTGGTAGTCCAGCCGAGCCAACGGTCTGGTACATTTTATGTCCTGTCAGGATGGTGTTCTGTACCGTAACGTAAGCGCAATCGCTGACATTGATGAAACCACCATAAGGTGCGCCATGGTCTCCTTCGCCAGTGACTCGGTGTTCCAATCCATTCACAAGTACATTTGAACGCCTGATCGCGATGCCCCGGCTGTAGTAGGTGTACTTCGATTCGGCGTTGTTGGCTATAGTGGTGAAATGTCCTCCGCTGATTGTCAGCTTCGTCTCGTCAATGGGCAGGGCGTTGATGTCAGTGATTTGATCAAAGTCCCAGATGATCGGAGCGTTCATATCTACATTACCTGCTTTATCAACAATAAAGATATCGGTTTGCGACGATCCATTGTTTTGATTCAGTCCATAACGAATGTATCGTTTTACGTTTGAATTGGTAACAGTGATCAGACATGTTCCGGGTAAGGAAACATCAATTTTTTCCTGATTCCTCTTAAGAGAAGTTACCCCTGCAAGTTTGAACGATTGCTGACTGGAACTAACCATGAAAACATTTGCATTACGGTTTTGGACATTGGTATCGTCAATGATAAAAGCAGCCTTACCGAAATCAGTGTTTGTCTGAATGACTGCAGTGCGGTTCTTTCCACCGATGTAGTAGGTGAACCCATCGTCTGCTTTCACCAAAAGACCATGCAGATTAGCAAACGCATGGGTCGCAGCAATGGCATCTATATCATCGGTTTTGCCATCACCTGTGACGCCAAAGTCACTATAGCGAACAAACCCTTTGGCTTTAAATCTCAGTACATCCCTCGGAGAAACATTTAGATGTAATTCCCCATTTTCATTTGCTTGTACTTTAGTTTCACTCTTTTGGGTGGTTATCACCACATTTTCAGACATGTTTTTGGACTGCCCCTGCACTATACTGAATGCGCTGGAAATCAGCAAGAAAAATAAAATTAAGTATTTCATCACGATTATAGGTTTATGCTTATCAATTTCCGGAAAAGATCAATAAGATGGTTAGATGTAGAATTTTCCTTATAAAAATCATCCTAAACTAGCAATTTTAACCCAAACTCAAATAGGAATACGCAAAGTTACTGGTTTATCCTTAGTTTTAAAGTTTTATGGGTATAACCATTTTGGAATTGTATATAAATAATGAGAAACTTCAAAACCTATCTGCTTCTACTGAGCATTCTTTTTAACCTGTTCGTTGGTTGTGATGAGTTGACTGAACGGGACAAATATCAAAGACCTGACTGGCTTCCCGGAAAATTGTATACGACAGTGTCAGTTCAGGATAATCTTACCATGTTTACTGAGTGTTTACAACTTACCGGATTGGACACCATCCTTGATGTTTCGGGAAGTTGGAGCATTTTTGCGCCTTCCGATGAAGCCATGAAAAAGTATCTATCGGAAAACAACTATGCCAATATATCAGCCATCCCGTTAGATGAACTTAAAAAAATCACCAAATTCCATATTATTCAGTTCCCGTGGTCGCTTGAGCAATTGAAAAGTCTGGGTGTAAATGGATGGAAAGCAGTAGATGATGGTAATTCTAACCCTTACGCATATAAAAGGGAGACAATTTTGAAAAATCCAAACGAAAAATATTGGATGAAAAGGGGAAACAAAAAAGAAGTAATCGCAATAGATTCAACTATATCAGGAAGTTACAAAATGGTATTCGTTCAATCAAGAAAATATGTACCCATTTTTTATGATGCATACTTAACTAAGAATGGAATTACTCCAGAAGATTACAAGTTTTATTTTAACAGAGTATATGAACCTGGAAACGTTTATTATGCAGGAGCAAGGATACTCATAGCTGATATTTTTGCCGAAAATGGATTTGTTCATGTTATAGATAGGGTTGTGAACCCCATGCCAAACGCAAAGGAAATACTTGACAAAAAAATGGGTAACGAAACCTATAAACTCTTTCTTGAAATGGTTTATTGGTATTATCCGAATTTTGCGCCAAATATGACAGCTACCTATAATCAACCGGGGGCAAGGCTTGGAGCATCAGTTGATACATTATGGGACTTAAATTACTCCACTTTGGCATTTGATCTTCACAAAGAATGTTTCGATGTTATTAATCAAACCATGATACGACACAACGGGTTGATTGCACCTACAGATGAAACTTTCAGAAAATTCATTGATGGCACCCTGACCGAAAAGTCAGGATTCCCTCACTGGCCCGATTATAAATCCCTCCCTGCTGATATTGTTGATCTTATTGTTGCTCCAAATTTTATGTCTTCTCCAATATATCCATCAAAAAGTCAATATCAAAAAATCTTCAAAGGATCGAATAGATATCATCAGAACGAGGGGAGTATTATCAGAAAGGATTTCGGGAGCAACTGTACCTTTATTGGTCTTGGTAATTATATTCCTGACAAGGTATTTACCAGTGTAACTGGGCCGGTATTCTGCCGACCGGCCTTTTCCATATTCCGACGAGCGATGGAATATTCTGGTGTTTATGATGTTATTGCTAACTATAAAGGCAAATTGTACTTTTTCCCGATAACTGATTTCACTTTAATGGCCGATTCTTCCTTGTTGCTCAATTGGATTGACAAAGATAAAAACACTTACAATTTTATGGCTTATAACAGGACTATGCATAAAATGGAAGTACTCAGCAGTAGCACAATTAGTAACTGGATACTCAACCAAGTCGGAACTTCCACATCCAGCGGAAAAGCCAATAAAGAAATCATAAAAACACTTCAAGGTAAGATCCTCACCTGGGATCATTCCAACAATACAATCCAGGGTACTTTCCCTAGCAAATTTGGCTATAAAGGAGATGTTCCTATTATATGCAATCCATTCCCGCTTGATGAACCGACTGATAACGGTAAAAGCCTGACTGTAAAAGGCTGGTTTAATTTTGGGAATTGATATGAGTGAACTGTCCTAAGTTGCCACCTATGAGTTCACCACACCGATCAACGTGCTCCTCAATGCCAGCAAGGTTTTGAAAAGTTCGGACATAAAAAAAGAGGTCGAAAACGACCTCTTGACTTGTCTGGCTCCCCTGATGGATGGAAGTTGCAACTGTTTTCATAGTCAATTTGACTTAAATTGCTTACTTATTAAATAGATAAGAAGTAGAAATAATTTTGAAAATCAAATTGGTAAAATCTTAATTTTAAAAAGACTGACTGCAAAAACAATTTATTCTTTCAACAAGTTACGAACCTTTTCAAAATCAGGGTGTGTTATGTTTGCATCTTCCAAATCCTGTATATCCTTTAAAAATAAGACTTTTGCAGAACGGTTAAGTTCATCATCAGGAAATTTTAAATCTTTCCATTTCTCATAAAGAGGTTTTGCGAAATCATTATATTGATTGTTTAGCACATAATTTAATGCTAGGTTGGTTATTACAGTTTCCTTTTTTCGATCTAATTCTAAAGATTTTTGGGCTGCCAAGATTCCTTCAGAATATTTATTTACGAATAAGCAATAAAAGCTTAGGTTAAACCAATTACTATAATTGGCTGAATCAATTAATGTTAGTTTTTTTGCAATTGAGTAGGCTGTGTTATAACATTCCAAGGCTCTTTGCGGATTACTAAGTTTACCATAGCATAAACCAGCATTACTATATGCCGCATCATTGGTTTTGGTACTATCAATTTCAATAAATCTTAAATAGCTTTTCAGTGCCTGTTCGTAATTATTTACTGTGGACAACTGATTTCCTGTTTCAAGCCAGACATTTTTATCAATTTTAATTCTATTACTTTTTTCAGCGTACTCAAAAGCTTTGGCGGCATTATTCATGGCTGCATAGGTATAACTAAGTTGATTTAATCGCCAGGTATTTTTTTCATCAAATCTCAAAGATTTCTTCAAATATGTCAACGCTTTTTCCGGATTACCAAGCATCCGATAACACATGCCAACATTTCCATACGCTAAGGCATATGTGCTGTCTATTTCCAAACTTTTCAAATAGCATTTCAGGGCCTGGTTATAGTTATTAACCTTAGTAAGCTGATTTCCTGTTTCGAGCCAGACCACTTTATCACTTTTGATTCTATTGCTTTTTTCGGAGTACTCAATGGCTTTGTCAGAATTATTCATTGCAGCATAGGCATAACTCAATTGATTTAAACACCAGGTATCGTTTTCATCAAATCTCAAAGATTTTTTTAAATATGCCAGAGCTTTTTCAGGTTTACCAAGCATCCGATAGCATAGACCGACGTTCGCATATGCAAATGCGTTAGACTTTGTACTGTCTATTTCCAAGCTTTTCAAATAACTCAGCAGAGCATGTTCGAAGTTTTTCGTACGATATAACTTTTGGGCTATTTCAAAGAAATCATTATATGCCAAATTTAAGTTTAATAGCTCATTAGGGATACTTTTTATCTGAGTATCCAATAGATCTAACCGTTTCAAATGAATTAAATTTCCAATTTCTGGCGGGGGATGACTCATAGAAGTTATATTTAAATGAAGTTCTTTTAAGTTTGCCAAACCAGAGATTTCAGCAGGCAGAGTGATTATTGAATCACCGATTAAATAAAGTTTAGTTAACCTTGTTAATTCCTTGATTTCACCTGGCAGTGAATAAAATTCCTTATCATACAAATAAAGAGAAGTCAATTTTTTCAGTTTTATTATTTCCTCAGGAATTGCCTTTAATTGATCTACGTTCAATGTCAGTTCGGTTAAGTTACTCATTTTCCCAAGTACTTTAAGTTTTTCCTGAAATTCATTCCCCTCTATATAAAGCGATGATAGTTTTGTGAGTTTTCCGATTTCAGGTGGCAGAGTTTTTAATTTATTACTTCTTAAACCAAGGCTGGTCAAATTTATCAGGTTCCCTATTTCACGAGGCAGATTGGTAAACATATTTTCACCCAAATTAAGGTAAGACAGATTTACCAATTTCATTAGTGCATCAGGAATGGTTGTTAGATCATTATTAAATAAAGAAAGTTCAGTTAAATTTATTAATGATCCGATTTCGGACGGTATTTTAATCAATGAATTTCCCATTAATGAAAGTCTGTTCAAATTTGTCAATTTCCCAATTTCCGAAGGCAATTTGACCAATTTATTACCTTTTAGATAAAGTAAGGACAGTTTTTTAAGTTCTCCAATTTCTTTGGGCAAGGTGAGTAAATGATTGTTGTCTATGGTAAGTGTATCTAAATTTGTCAATGCCCCAATTTCAACCGGAAGGGTAATTAATAAATTATTGTCTAAATCTAGTTCAGTTAAGTTTTTCAATAATCCAATTTCAGGAGGCAGTGCAGCCAACCGATTATCCTGTAAAGTAAATTGGTTTAAGTTGATTAATTTCCCTATTTCAACCGGAAGTTTCTGTAATTTATTCCGATATAGAGAGAGTTCCCTCAGGTTGGTTAATGATCCTATTTCAGGCGGAAGATAAAGCAATTCATTTTCATCTAAATTCAGATATTTTAGTTGCTTTTGTTTTAGAATATTCTGAGGGATAGAAATTGAATTCTGGGGTAAAATTTCCAAACCGGTAACCAAATGCCAATAGCTTGAATCAATTTCGGACAAATCTTTTACCGAAGCATAAATTTCCAGATTGTCATTTAATTTACTTAAGATACTATCAGAAGCTTTCCAGTCGAAAACTGTATTGCCCAAAAGATTGATAAACTTCAAATTAGGACATTTGGAAACTTCTTTTGGGATACGCAAGAGTGCATTATCGCTTAAATCCAGACTGTCAATCCGATTAAGAATTTTATATTGTGTACTATCAGCTTGAGAATATTTGGCAAAACCTTTCCAATCTTTAAAATGATCTTTTATGGCTTTATCCAACAAGGCGGTCTCTACTTTTTGTTGCATTTCTTCCGCAAGAGCAAGAGCTGATTTGCTTAACTGATATAAACTATCAATTTCTTGTTTTTGACTTTCAGCTTTTTCCGTGGCAGCTTGGGCCAATGAATTTAGGCTATCAGATATAGTCCTTAATCTGTTTAATTTGTTGGCACAATATGCTATTCTATCAGCAATATTGTTCTCTTTAGGCTTATCAAGTGCGGCATTGGCAGCATTGTAAGTAATAATTGCCTTATAATAATCCTGCTTTTGTTCTAGCTGCCTGGCATAATTATATGCCTTTTGATATTGGGCTTGCACTGTTTGCAGCATCAAACCTAAGCTTAGTAACAGAATGGAAAAGGATTTCATGGCAAAGTTTTGTTATTAATTTAAACCTGATAAGATTTTTACTATTGAACTTGTTTCAATAAGTCAATAATTTCCGGATCTTTAATATCAAACTTTTGTATTTTGAGCAACAACTCCTTAGCTTCAGGGTATAAGTATTTGTCTGGTACTTCCACAAATTTCAAGACACGATCTTTATTTTCGGCCACAGCTATTTTTATTTTTTCGGCAAGTTCTGTCCTTAAGGCTTCTAATTTATTTTTTTCAGATTCATAGTTCAATAATATAGCCAAGTTTATCAGACTGTCGGCAGATATTAAATTTTCGAGTGTTGGATTATAAACTAAAATGCTAGCTAACGAATACTTAGGATCAAAAAGTTTCTTTATGCTGTCATTATAAGTGCAATATTTAATCTGCTTCAGGATAGAGTCTGGCTTATCTGTATATTTTAACAGATCTTTGTCTATTATATCTTCATAACTTGACCTGGCATCATTAAATTTTTGCTCATTATATAGTTTATTTGCATCCGCAATTAGAAACTTTGCCAGATTCACTTTCGCCTCTCTCTCTTTATCATTCGCTTTCCACAAAAAATAAATTGTTGAGCAAGAAAAAATAACAGCTAAAACCATAACAAAAAATACACTTATTAAAAGTTTTTTCTGCTTTTTTACAGCAATACGCTGGTTTCTGTAATTTTCCAAAGCTAAGTGAGCAGCACGTTTAGCTTCGGCTGTTTTCGCTTGTTCCAGGGCTAATAATTCGGCTTGCCGTTTCACCTCTTTTTCACGCTCTTTCCTTTCTTTTTCTGCCTTGTCATTTGCAATTCGCAGCTCTTTTTTCCTTTCGGCTTCAAGGCGTTCGTCCTCTTCAAGTTTACGCCGCCTTTCGGCCATTTCTATTATAGGAGGTATGAGGGTATCGTGACTGAGTTCGTAACTAAAACTTTCTACATTATTTCGCTCAACATTGATCAATGTTGTTTTAACAAGTGTTTTTAATGTTTCTTCGCTTACAAGATTGCAAAGCGCCTGATCCAAAGAGATACGCCTTCCTTCTTTTATTAATCCATCTTCAATGAATTTCCGGACCTTCTCGGGAGTGTCTGTTTTTACCTCGGCCACAGATTGGTTATAAAAATCAAGGAAAATATCCTTAAATTCAGGGAGTTCTTCAGCTTCTATGATATTATCCGTATTGTTTTTCAATATATATTCTTTTTTTCCATCTTCTTTCGGAATAAAGTCTCCTTCAATTCGCTGACAGATTATCTGAAGTGTGGTTGTTGAAACTGTTTTTTTTCCTTCCAGTGTCAGGGCTGCAATAATTTTATCTATAGCTTGAGGGGTGAAGGTAAATGGATTGCTGTCGTATTGCCCTGGCTTGCTTGCCGGAATTTCTATCGCTTTCCTTAATTGTTCATTAGATAAAGGTTTAAGTTCGTAAAAAACCTTTTGAATATCGGGGATTTTATCCGCCAGCCTGTTTAATTCGCTCAACCTGTCGGATCGTATTGAAAATACTACTTTAATATTTACAGGTTGATATAACTGGTCCAATTGAGTGTTATCTACAGAACTTTTATCCCTGAAAATCTCGCCTTCAAAATTTGCAAAAAACCGTGGGGGCCTGTTTACTGGTAAAATATCGGCTAACCTGTTTTTAAATTCATTAATTTGTTCTGTCGGATAGGAAAAAAGCTCCTCAAACTGATCGAAAATCAGTACATAGGTTTTGTTTGCGTTACCCGCCATCTGGTTTTTCTTAAATACCGACCAATACTCATTCAGGTAGTCTTTTGCGTAAATATCTATAATGGTTCTCTGATTCTCTGTTTTTACAAAATCGGGGTTTTGTTTAACTGACGTTAAAAAACGATCATTCGGCGTAATCGTGCTATTCGATCCATCATAAAAACGGATTTTGACGAATGCTAAATTATTGTTATCTTTCAATTTAGGTTCTACACCGGCATTCAATAACGAAGTTTTTCCATAGCCAGATTTAGAATAAAGTAAAACCTTTCGCTCAACAAAAATAAGTTCGCTGAGTTCCTTTATATCATCATCTCTGCCAAAGTATAAGCCTTCCTGTTCGGTTGTAAAAGCCAAAGGTCCCGGATATCTTCTCATTTCCCTTTTTTATTCAGACGGTTAATGAATACATTCTTGTCTTTTTCAAGTGTTTCCATGTCGAGTTGTAATCGCCGCTGCTCCATTGGATCGCAATGCGGATAGCGGTCTTTTATTTTTTCTATCGTTTCCTGTATTGATTTTATCTTTTTCTTCAAATATTCCTGTTGCGGTATTATTTCGCGCAAAGCAATTTTTTCATTTTTGAACAAATCATCAATGAACTGTTCGCTGTTTTTTTCGATAAAAAAAAGTTTTAAATCACTATCCGAAAGCTTTTTATACAATTCCTCAGCGCTTTGTTCTTCAACCGCGTAATTTTCCACGCCACTGTTATTTATTATATTCAGGATATATAACAGCAGAATATTGTACCATTTATCGAACTCAAAACCAATAAATACAAGATAACTTGCTTTCTTAATGGCCGTTTTAAAATTTTTAGGGAAGTCTTCCTTGGCATATTCCATGATGAAATTCAGATAATCTACATGCGATGCCACATAGGTTCTGTTTATGATATTGCCGTAAATATTGTAAATGAGCAAATGGTCTCTGGAGGGTTCCGGAACTTCATTATCCAGCATAAAACTTTTAAACGAAAAATTGAAATTCTCGTATTGTAAAAAAGCTGCATTTAAGGTATCATCCGGAATGAGGGAAACGATCAGTGGAAAAGGGATTGAAGCTAGCTTATGAAAAACAGGATTGTTTAAATCCCGTGTTTTCTCAATAAATTCAGAGAATACAATATAAAACTCCCGTTGAATTTTTTTTGAATCAAAATGCCAGATTTTTTCATCGGCATCGTATCTTACTTTTTTCTTATCAACATTTACGCCATCTTCCTCTGGTAAGGTATCATAAAAAGCAAGGTGACAATCTTTGCCGTTGAACTTAATAAATTCAGGCCCAATGAAAAGCACACAAGAACATTTATTCAATCCTTTTTCAACTAGTTCATTTAATTTTGATTCATAATCCTCTTGCATGGTTTATGGTTAGTTTACATGTTTTTTAATTCCAATTCATTGGTGTTAATATCGTTTCTTATTGTTTCCATTTCCTTTTGATACCTCATTTTCCGTCTAGGGTCGTCCTCCAGTATTAACTTTTCTTCATATTCCCTTAGCAGTTTATAATTAACTAATATGCGGTTTTTAGCATTTTCAATTTTCATTGCAGCTAATTCTTTGAAAAACCCATCTAAATCATTTAGAATTAAATCTGCTTTTTGTATCGTATTTTTCACATCTGAAAGTTCCTGAATTCTTCTTATTTCAGTTAATATTTCCTTATGCTGACTTCCAATAAGCTGTTTCAACTCAAATGTCTGTGTGTCTGTAAGGTTTTGTAAAACCGTACTCAATGCTTCAGGATCATTGTAATTGATGGTTATCTTGCTGCCGTTAATATTCTGTAATATGATATTCCCACTACCGTCAGTATCAATCTTGTTTATTTTTTCATGAATAAGTTTATCGCCAACATTGGTTTTTCCTGTTCCAGTACTCATTTTGCCTGAATTTTAAAGTTCAACTTTATCGTTTGGCCGGCATTTCCTAATTTTTATTTAATCTTGTCTGTCAAAAACTCAAGTCTCAAGTTCTCAGTATCCTATTGGTTATATACGATACATTTCACCGGATTGTGACACAAAATTCAATCATGAAAATTCCAAAAATTCATTTGTATCCATCCTTACGACCGGAAAATCTTCTTCGCTGCGCAATACGATGCCTTCAGCGCTCTTTATTTTATAATCAGCCTTTTTACTAGACCAAAAATGCTTATTGTAGATCAATTTTACAGCCTTAAAACCAACCACAAGGCAATCCGTTTCAGAATTGTGGGAAATAATATTGTTTATTTCCTTTTTACGTTGAACATCGGAAGAGATTTCCACAACCTTTTGTTTATCTGAAATTTCAAAATCAGCTTTATAACTATCATTATTTACCAGTTCAAGCTCGAAAGTATTGCTTTTCAGAACAGATGTAATGATGTAAATATTTTCTTTTTCCAATTGATCGCGAAACGTTGATATATTCCTATTTAGTTTTGCGTCATTTATATAGGCGTTAAGTTGAATCAACGATGACACTTCAGTTACCTTACCTTGCGCATAACTAAACAGGATTTTATCGCTGCTGTTTATTTGCGCGTTGAAATTTGCGCCGTTAAAAGCTGATTTCCAGAAATTCATCAGGTTAATTTTGGTATTAAGCTCAAGATCTATCAAAAAAGTTCCTTTAATAATTTCAGGAACAGTTTTATTTCTTTCGATTGCTGGAGGAGCAACTTCATCGCCTTGTGAAAACAAGTCATTGATGGTTCCTATTTTAAAAACTGTTTCGTTATCCTCTTTTGCAAGTACCTGAAGTGGATAAATATCTGGTTTAGGCATTGCAACAAGGTTAAAACCAAATTCTTTTAAAATGTTTCTTGTGATCATCGCTGTTTTTCTTATTCGTTTTAGAAAAATATCACCTTATGCAGTATTCTTTTTTATTAAATCCGGGATTTCATCCAACGGGTTTGCTGAATTAAACTCAATTTTACTCAAACGTAATGCTATCAATCCTGCATTAAAAGCGAACTCAATATCTTCTCCTTCAAAAAGCATTTCATAAAATCCTTTCGTAAAGGCAAGCGTTGCATCGTCAGGGATGAAATCTTTCATTCCGATCGCATAGTCAATAAACTTCGAAATATCCAGTGCATATTCATAAGAATTACAGGCATTTATTAAAACTAATTGCACCTTGTTCTTTCCGGAAATCAATTTAAATATATCCGAAAATGACGCTTTGTCAACATATTGTGAATTTCCTGAATTATCTTCAAAAATTAATCCTTTCTCCTTTGAAAGATGCAGTGAAAAATGAACGAAATCCGGACGTGAACTATGAATTATCTTCAGTACCTCATCAAATTGAACCGCATTTTTAACGATTATTTCAACTTGGTCTCTAAAGCTACTGGTATTTAGAGCTTCTTCAATTATTCTGATTTCTTCATGGATCCGTAGAGCTTGTTTCTCTTTTGGAAGGGAATTTATTACAAGAAGTTTGAATTTAACGGTTTTAGTTGATTTTCCATGACTAATAATAATTTTAGCATTATTGGCATTCTGAACACCAAGATTACCCTGCCCAGATATATTAATAGTATTGGATTTAGATATCTTATGAATTTTGTTTCCAATAGATTTGTTAGTGTTGTTGTTGTTCTTGATCAAATCAGATAAAAGCAATAAAGAATAATTTATTTGTGATTTTTTTCGAGACCATTCACTTTCAGATACAATCCCGATATTATATTCTCTCTTAGCAATATTCCATTGTGAATATAAAAGAAGAATTGCATTCTTCTTATCTTCATCCAAGTCAATATGCATCAATTCACTAAAGACATAATCTGTTTTGTCTTTCGCGATTAACTCTTTAATTTTTTCAATTAGTGGCATTATAATAAGTTTTTTAGATTTCAGATCTTAATATTTGTTATTGTAACTGAATAAAACTTATTGGATATGGCAGGAAGTGATCTATAAAATTTGAAAGAAATGGCTTGGGATAGATCAATTCTATAAATTCCTAGCTAATTTCGGAAAAATCTTTTTAAAAAGCAAAAGTTTGCTTTTTATTTAATAAGCTATTGCTTAATAATCAGAATGATATAAGTTCACGCACCTTATTGGAGTAGAATATTTTTTTATTTATGTAAAACACACAGTTCCGATGTTGGAAAACCTCGTGTCGTATTACAGGAAGTCGGATGGAAAGTCAAAAAAAAAGATATTAAGTTGCATCTTTTCAAAAAAAATCGTTTTAGAAAAATCAAGAGTTGCAACCTTTGAGTTTACGACACCGATCAACGTGCTCATCAATGCCAGCAAGGTTTTGAAAAGTTCGGACAAAAAAAAAGAGGTCGAAAACGACCTCTTGTCCTGTATGGCTCTCCAGGTAGGACTTGAACCTACGACCTACGGATTAACAGTCCGCCGCTCTAACCAACTGAGCTACTAGAGAATTTGTTTTATCTTCACCCTATCGGGCAATCGCTTCCTTTAAAAGCGTTGCAAAAATAGTAGCTTTTCCGAAAAGAAAAAATATTTTTGCAAAAAAATTATTTTATGAACCTATTTACTGGCGCGCCAAATAAGCAAAAATCTGTCCTTGGGATTGGTAATGCACTCATTGATGTTTTGATCAATATTACTGATGACTCTGTTTTGCAAAAATTTGGGTTGCCTAAAGGAAGCATGACTTTGGTCGATGCAGCTCTTTCGTCTGAAATAAAAAAAGAAACTAAAATTAATACCAGGATCATTCAAACCGGAGGTTCCGCTGCCAACACAATTCACGGAATTGCTAAACTGGGAGGTAGTTGTGGTTACATAGGCAAGATATCTGAGGATGAATTTGGAAATTTCTATCTTGAAGATTTCATAAATAACAAAATCAACACCCATTTTTTTTACAGCGAAACCGGAACCGGACACGCAACCGGATTAATCAGCCCCGATTCGGAACGTACATTTGGTACTTATTTGGGAGCTGCGATGGAATTGGTAGCTGAAGAAATGAATCATGAAATCTTTCGTGATTATGGAATCCTGCATATCGAAGGATACCTTGTACAGAACCATGCCTTGATTGAAGCCGCGATGAGAATAGCCAAAGAAAACGGATTATTGGTTTCGATCGACATGGCAAGCTTTAATATTGTGGAAGCGAATATCGATTTTCTTCACCGCATCATTCGTAAATATGTCGACATTGTTTTTGCCAACGAGGAAGAAGCAACTTCACTCACAGGTAAAAATCCGGAAGAAGCATTACTTGAAATTGCTGAAATGTGCACTATCGCGGTTGTAAAGCTGGGAGCTCAGGGGTCAATAATTAAGTCAGGCGATCGTATCATCCGAATCGATGCTATTCCGGCAAAAAGCATTGACACAACGGGAGCAGGGGATATCTATGCATCAGGCTTTTTATATGCACTTGCCGAAAATTTTGATCTTGAAATTGCTGGCAAAATTGGTTCGTTGCTGGCTGGTAAAGTGGTCGAAATTATTGGAGCTAAACTTCCAGAGCAAACTTGGGACAGTTTGCGACCAAAAATCGAACTGCTCAAAACAATCAATAGACCTGCTTCAGAATCTTAATTTATTCTATTCAGATTGTATTTTTAAAGGGCTCATCTGTCTTTTCAGACAGAAAAACATATTTTTGTACGCATTAAAATAAGCAAACAACATACAGCATGAAACGACTGAAAATCAAAGAAATCCTAAAGGGAGAGTTAATCGGACAACAAGTAGTTGTTAAAGGGTGGGTACGAACCAAAAGAGGTAGTAAAAATGTCAATTTTATTGCATTGAATGATGGTTCTACCATTCATAATCTTCAGGTTGTTGCTGATGTTGAAAAATTAGGTGAAGAATTACTGAAAGATATCAATACCAGTGCTGCATTAGGTATCACCGGCGAATTGGTTGCTTCTCAGGGAAGCGGTCAGGCCGTTGAACTGAATGCCACTGAAATCATAATTTACGGCAAATCTGATCCGGACAAATACCCGATTCAGCCAAAGAAACACAGCCTTGAATTTTTACGCGAAAATGCGCACCTGCGTTTCCGTACTGCTACTTTCAGCGCTGTTTTCCGCATTCGTCACGCCATGGCTTTTGCTATTCACAGTTATTTCAACAGCAAAGGTTTTGTGTATTTGCACACTCCAATTGTTACCGGATCTGATGCCGAAGGTGCCGGACAAATGTTCCGAGTTACTACCCTTGATGCTAAAAATCCACCGCTTTTGGAAGACGGATCCATCGATTATTCTCAGGATTTCTTCGGAAAAGCAACTAATCTGACGGTTTCCGGACAGTTAGAAGGCGAATTGGGAGCTACTGCATTGGGCGAAATTTATACGTTCGGACCGACTTTCCGTGCCGAAAATTCGAATACTGCCCGTCACCTGGCTGAATTCTGGATGATTGAGCCTGAAATGGCGTTCTACGAACTTCAGGATAACATGGATCTGGCTGAAGATTTTCTTAAAAACCTGATTAAATATGCTTTGGAAAACTGCATGGACGATCTGGAATTCCTGAGCAAACGCCTTCAGGAAGAAGAAAAGAACAAACCGATGGACGAGCGTTCGATGGAGTTGGTTGAAAAACTTCGTTTCGTTTTGGAGAACGACTTTATTCGCTTGCGATACACTGAAGCCATCGAAATACTGCGAAACTCAAATCATTACAAAAAGAATAAATTCCAGTACCCGGTTGATTGGGGAACCGATTTGCAGAGCGAACACGAACGCTATCTGGTTGAAAAACACTTCAAAAAACCAGTTATCATTATCAACTATCCGAAAGACATCAAGGCTTTCTATATGAAACAGAATGCCGACGGAAAAACGGTTGCAGCTATGGATGTTTTATTCCCCGGAATTGGCGAAATTATTGGAGGTTCGCAGCGTGAAGAAGATCTTGACAAGTTGGTTAACCGCATGAATGAAATGAGTGTTCCAGCCCACGAAATGGATTGGTATCTGGATACCCGCCGTTTTGGTACGGTTCCTCATGCTGGTTTTGGTCTCGGCTTTGAACGGTTGCTTCTATTCGTAACCGGGATGGGCAACATCCGCGACGTGATTGCATTCCCGAGAACTCCAAAGAATGCCGAGTTTTAGTGGTTTCCATATGATCCAGAATGACAGTATGGTTGAAACTCAAATATTAAAAATAAGGCCCAAAATCAGAAGTTGATTTTGGGCCTTATTAGTCATTTTACGTTGGCCTTATTTCCAAGGTCCTTTACTTTTACTTTTACTTTTACCCTGAGCATTTTCTGCATTGTTGTGACCAGCAGAGTTCCCCGGAGGATTTTGGTCGCCATTACCATAACCGTTATTATCATGAGAGGTCCCAGCATGAGCAGGAGTGTTCAATAAAAGCATCATTGTTGCAGCTGAAACGGCCATATAACCAGTCTTTTTAATAGCTTCCTTACGAGACATTGTCTTTTTTCCAATACCTTGAACAGCTGTCTTTTCTAAATTTTCTAATTCTTTTTTCATCTCCTTCATTTTTGACGTTTATAAATTTTTTAATTTTTCAGTTTATTATTTTTATTGTATTCCTAAATTATTTTTTATGATATAATTTTAACAGAAAACATAAGTTATTAATTTTCAAAAAATTTAAATATGGATAACGATATCTGTCAAATATGTAATCTATATCTGCCAATCTTAAAATAACAATCTCATACAGATATATTTAGTATATATAAATTGATGACACTTTTGTGAATAAAAAGAAAACGATTTTGAAAAACTATGCTACAGAACTTAAAGCAGAGCTACTGTTACCCACATTAACTTGGTGATAACAATATTCATAACAGAGAAGATATTTATATTGGAGATCTGATTCAGAATTTATTCGATACAGAACAATTACTTTATCTTTTTTGATGATAACTCCAAATCTCGGATTAAAGGTAATCAAAATTCTAAAAAAACAAGAAAATAATTAGAAATATTTTATAAATTTTTGTGTATTACACTAACAAATAATGGATTTTTTTTAAATTATATTAATGCCTTCAATTTATATGTCTGATTATTAACGTGTTGAATGTTCTTGCTAGTACAAACATAATTAGCGAATGGCATTTATTTTAATAATTTGTTGCTATATTTAGAAAATTATAATCTAGATTTATCTGTTATTCAAGTTGAAACAACAATGTCAAGCATTAAATATATTAAAAAAAAGATTGGACAAACCTATCTGGTCTGGTTTCAAAACAGCAATTTATATACTCAACTAGAAGAACCTGCCTGGTTTGTTTTCAGGAAAACGGCTAATCGGCACAAAACCGAAACTATAATTTCCGATTTTTCCTGGCGTTATGGAATTGATGTGGAGCAGAGCAAGCAATTTGTGAATGATATCCAATCAATGATCAATAAAATGAACCAACCTACTCCAATTTCACATCTTCCGGATAACTACCCGGTAGAATTAAAGTTCAAAAAATTTAAACCTTACTCTACCAGATGCTATCAGATTACCCATAATCTGATTGAATTTTCATTCGAAAATCAGCAATTTGAAACCTATATACATCCGCTTCTAAGTTACCTCGAAACTGCGAAAACCAATAGCAAATCCTCTCAATTTGAACTGTTTAAATATCAGGATAAATCAGTTCTCAGACTTAATGGTGAAGTTAAAGGAGCCTGGACCTATGACAATACACATCGCCTAATCGGATTTACTTATATGTCGTTGATAAATGAGATGTATAACAAAACTGATGATTTCTGGTTAATGACTGTCCATGCTGCAGCGCTGACAAACGGGCTAAAAACTATTCTTATCCCGGCAGAATCAGGCAGTGGAAAAACTACCATGGCGGCATTGCTACAGAGCCGTGGTTATCAGTTGCTTTCTGATGATTTTGTGCCTATTGACAGACATTCATTTCAGGCCTGGCCTTTTCCGATAGCTATGTCAATAAAACTGGGTGCAATGGATGTTCTTTCATCAGTTTATCCTGATTTGGATAACAATCCAATCAAACTAACATCCTCCCAGAAGACTGTTCGGTATTTATCTCCCGAATATAAACCCGAATCTAACAACCTGGGGTCACCAATAAAAGAGGTTATCTCGATTAAATATGATCCAACCGTGGAATTTGAGTTCAAAAAAGCAGATAAGTTAAAGTCAATTAAACTTTTGCTTGATCAATCATGGATATTGCCCAATGCAGGTAATGCGGCAGCTTTTTTAGATCGGGTTTCGCAATGTTCATTTTATCAACTCACATACTCGAACAACGAAAAGGCATTGGACGCGATTTCCAAACTCTTTGATCATGACTAACAAAGAATTATATTATTTTGCCTGCCAATGTTTAAGTTTGGACGACCATCCCGAATTCAGAGATGAAATTATTCGAAGTATATCTGATGATGCCAATTGTCAAAATTTTGTTCAGATTTGCAGTAATCATTGGATATTACCGGCGATCTATTTAAAATTTCAGACCCATGAAATTCTTCCCCAATTACCAGAAGAATTAAGCAAATTCCTGGAGGAGGTTTATCTTTTAAATCTCCATCGCAATGAACAGATTCTGAAACAGGTTCAGGAAATAACACTTCTTCTTAACAAACATGAAATTTTTCCTACTTTATTAAAAGGTGCAGGAAATCTTCTGGATGGATTATACAGCGGTATAGGTGAGCGTATGATGGGAGATATTGATCTTCTTGTTTCAGAAGTAGATTATCTACGGGCAGCTCAACTTTTGGAAAACGATGGTTACGCTCACAATACTCCAAGTTTTTTTGAAGTAAAGGATATGAAACACTATCCCCGATTATATAAAAAAGGTAACACTGCAGATGTTGAAATACATAGACTCCCGGTTCGAATTGAATTCACCAAAATGTATAATACTGAAATTATTAATCAGGAAAAGAAGATCTTTGATGAAGGGTTTACCTGTTTTGTCCTTTCTGATAAACACAAAGTCATCCATAATTTTATTCATTCACAGCTCTCCAATAATGGACATAGAAATGGTGTTGTTCCAATTAGAGATCTTTTCGATCTTTACCTATTATCAAAACGAACGAATATTTCACAAACGCTCCAGTTTATTCAGCACAAAAGTAAGGCGGAAACCTATTTCTTATATGCCTGCAAAGCATTCAACAAGCCGAATCTATTTAATCACAAGACTAGCTTAACGTATAAATTATTTTGCATCAAAAATGAATTGTGTTTTAAATCTCATACCTTTTATCGAACCAATAGAAGCCTTGTTTATATGTCAGATAGAGTACATAAATACATAAAGCAATTTGTACAATCATTTTATTCCGGCGATATGAGAAAATCACTTTTTAAACGATTAACAAATCGTCAATGGTATGAGAATCATAAAAATACCTATATTGAATTTTTCTCGCATAAAAAATAGCGCTCTTCAAATTCATTATATCCTTACCTTTTTACTAAATTTATATTTTATATCAAAAAAGATGCTTTTTCACCTGAATGAAAATAACACGAAAAACCAAATTAATAGCCGGATTATTAGCCGCAATATCATTATGCGGATTACATGGGAGTGGCCAGTCAAATCTGGTATTCTATCACAATCACGAACAGTTTAACTCATCTGATTTTAATCCGGCATTCCTTACTTCGCAACAGAATTTTACATTTAGCATTTTCCCAATTTCAGGAATGACTGTTGGCTATAACAATCAGGGAGTCATTAAAGATATGGTTTTCCAGTTTATTTCTGGCAATCAAACTCAAGAGGATTTCACCACTGTATTTAATAGCCTTTTGACACATGATCTGTTTTTTCAACGTATGGAAATGCCAATTCTTTATTTTGCCTTTAAATCTGACCTGGGATCTTTTGACTTTCGCATCAAAGAAATCGAACATATTACAACCGATTTTAAAGGTGACTTTTCTTCTTTTTTAAATACGCCTGAATTTCAAACGATAATGCTCAATCAAAAGCAATTTTTCCCAGCAACGGCCTCTTATTACCGTGAATATAGCCTGGGATACAGCAAAGAAATTATTAAAGACAAACTCAACATAGGAATAAGAGCGAAAATATACTTTGGAAAATCAAATTTGAATTCTGAGGTAGAAGGTGGAATAGAACGAAATAACAACCAGCTATTTCTAAAGACCTACGGTCAGGCCCGGCTTACGGTTCCTTTTAACTTATATCAGAAAGATTCACTTCTTACTTCGGCCACCATGTCCGATGATTTTACTATAGCCAATTACCTGTTTAATACAAAAAATATGGGAGCAGGCATTGACTTAGGGTTTAGTTACCAGATAAATCCGCAACTGGAATTTTCAGCCAGTATCATTGATCTGGGAAAAATTAACTGGAACCATAACATAAATACCATGGTTTTCAAGGGTAATCATAAATTCCCGGAGGAATATATTCTTGCACTAGGGAATGATTATGTAACTAAAACGACAGATTTTTCGTCAGATAAAGAAAATATGAACGATTTGTTTAAAATTGCAATCGAACAAACTCCCTATTCCACTACTCTGCCAGCCACCTTTTATGCCGGACTAAAATATCGACTCAACGCCACAGTAAACATAGGTATGGTCAACAGATTCATCAATTCGAAAAAATTAAATCAAAATAGTTTTTCATTAACTGCCAGTTATAAGTTAAACAAAAAGCTGACAATAAATTCAGGCTATTCCATCATCGGCAATTCTTACACCAATATACCATTTGCGTTACTATATAATAGGGAATCGAGTCAATCTTTCATTGGTACCGATAATTTATTTTCACTCGTTTCACCCTCCTCCGATTTCTCAGGCATAACTTTTGGCACTTGTTTTTTCTTGTTCAGACATAGTTCTAAATACAAACCACAACTTGATTATCTGCCTTACTATAAAGAAAAAAAATCTAAGCCTACGAGCAAACAAGGTTTAATCTACAAAAACTACCGACAGAACTAACGCGAAATTATATATATCTAATCACTAGTGTTGCGTTGTTTTTAAATTAATCGTTGTAACTAAATAAAATTCAATAAGATATAGACGTTCTTTGATTTTTTGATTTCAATTCATGGTAGTTTCGAAAGAAAAACCGTGAATA